>JAEEGJ010006186.1_pt1 | contig 36293 bp, 27 predicted proteins | sample 8958761 | NCBI WGS metagenome assembly JAEEGJ01 (sample SAMN16246546, study PRJNA631951) | gut metagenome | biome: gut microbiome; feature: rumen; material: RS-attached | host: Bos | place: Iran: Karaj | collected 2018-10
GGACTACGCAGCGAGGAGCATATCTCCCGGACTCCCTAATTCATGTCCTAAGACGGACATTGACGGTTCGCTTTCTTTCTTGTACTGCTGTATCTATCTGTCTATGGAATCCTATCAAAGAACCACCGCGAAAAGAGAGAAAAAAAGCGCCCGACCGCACAAAGCGAAGGGCCATCCTCTCTTTTGCGGGGACAAAGGTACGCACTTTCGGAAAAACAACAAAACTTTACAGCAACTTTTTTCAAAAAACAACAAAAAAAATTCAGCATACCTTATTATATATATGCGCACGCGAACCGCACAAGCAACATTTTCATCCACTCACGCTTGCAAGATAACAGAAAACAACGTAACTTTGCAACGAATTAACTAAATTCATAGGGAATGTATATAACAAGAAAAAAAGTAAACGTTGAGCGATTTGCTCCCATATGACAAAACCACACAACCAAACAATCATGAGAATTGCAACAGCATTCATATTTCTTCTTAACACGCTCCTTCCATGGGGACAGAAAAACAATTTTTCTTATGAGGAATTGAAAGAGGGATTCTATAAGCAATACGTGAACAAGGACGCCAACGCCACTATAGACAGCATGGATGTTTTATACTGGGCATCCAAAATATCGTTTAAGAAGGATGAAACGGAACCAAAATATTACTTATGCTCTATCCCTTCTCTGCATAAAGCAGATGACATAACATTACCAGCCTCAAGATTTGCATATTTGGACGAGTACATTGATAGTACAGGAAACGAGATTCATGTGTTGTATTGGATAGAGCCAAAGCAACATCCCCATTCGAAGGAAAACGAGAAACTGAAGAAAAGTCTGCGCAAGAGATATGGATATGTCACCCTGAGCGACTCAACTACACTTATACCAGCAAAATGGTTTAGTGGAGAATTGAGATTCTTGGAATCACCATTTCTTTATGGAAATCAATTCGTTTCCAAACGATTATGCACAGTTCCTTTGACAAGCGGGGCATTTTGCCCAAAAGAAAAAGAGGCACCTGCATTTTCTTCTTGGTGGAAGACTGGAGGCGAGCTGGAGTTTACCATCTATCAATTAGCAAGCATGCAGGAAAACGGTTGGCGAACACCCAGCGATATGAGCCCTCAACTTAAGAGTGAGAAAGCCCTTTTCCTGTTCAGTAAGGAAGTAAGCCGACACTTCGATTTCTCTCTTCTCCCAGATGATTATCGTAGCAAGAAGTTTACCGTTATGCTTAGGCTGGACGAAACGCTCAAGGCTCATCTCTATGCCTTGCAACCAGAAGAGTTGAGCATTGAGGACCGTCTGATCTTGACAGCCCTCAGTATGGCTGTAGAACAGCAACCAGCGGCGTCTTTTTCTGGATACTGGTGCGAGAGAGGACTTTATCCTGCTATCTTTCTGACCGTTAGTGTTTCTAAACGTTCAGGCTGCAATTTTCATTACTTTGTGGCCAACGAATAGGAACTTACGCAAAGAAGGTTTAAACTTGGTTGATATAACCTTTTCCTTGTATATAAATGCCAGACAAGTATACTTTGAAAAGCCTTCCCAAACAAAAATATTTCTTTATAAAGCCAAACAATTGGGAAAAAACATGTAACTTTACACCCGCAAACTCACGCCAAGCCGATTTCTTTTCGATGTCGGAGTGGCTATAAGGAGGGAGCACTACATTTTTGAAATGCGTCGCTGACGCTTTGTTTTTGGCGATTCGAAACTACCACACTCGAAAAAGCAAGTCAAAAACATTGCAGAGGTTGATGCTGCGGGTAGGTATATGCCGTCCCGTTGGCGTGCAGAGGGCAAAATGCCCTCACGCACGCTTTAGGGGCGTATAATTTATACCAACGGCGTGGGTATCACTCTGCTCGTTTACTTGCTGGGCTGTGGTAGGCCTCGAATCGCAAACGAGCAGAAGCCTGATACCCCGCTTTTCTTTTGTAGTCAATCGACAACTTATCCTTTAACCAGTCTTATGCAACGGGTATCTTGCGGACACGATGAATGCAAGATATGCAAAAGTCATTAACATTATTGTTTATCTTCTATAACCTTAGTTGTTTAGTAACTTCAGCAGAAGAAATCCGATACGACCAAATGAAGAAAGCGTTGGATGAGAACTCGCTACCTTTGGTTAACTTAATTGTGGATATTACGACAGTTGGTAAGACAAATTATGTGCCTGGTATGATAGAGATTTCAGATTATCAACGTCGAACTGATTCAGCCGTGGAAACAACAAAATATCATTGCAAATACAGAATTCGTGGAGGAACAGCATCAACTTTTGACAAGAAATCATTTGCAGTCAAACTACTCAATGATTCTGGCGAGGATTTGGATGTCAACGTGTTGGGTATCAGAGAAGAAAACTATTGGATTCTTGACGCGATGGCTGTTGATAGGATAAGAATGAGGAATCGTGTATGCTTTGATGTCTGGAACGAAATGAGTCACACTCCTTATGACACAAAATATGATAGCAGGAACGGAACGAAGGGCGTATTCGTGGAAGTTTTCATCAACGGCAACTACAACGGTCTGTATTGCTTGACAGACAAGATAGATCGTAAACTCTTGGGATTGAAGAAAGTAGAGGTTAACGATGAGGATGAAATAACGGTTCGTGGATTACTCTACAAAGGATTCACATGGAATGATAAGACTGACATTTGGTTGCTTTCATACAGCGAGGCAGATACCAATAAAGATACTTGGAACGGATGGGAACTTCAGTATCCTGACGATTACCCGTCTATCAACACATGGCAGCCATTGATGGATTTGATTGATTTTTGTTCAGAATCAACCTCAGACGATACATTCGTTCAAGAGTATCAAGATTTCTTCTATCTGGAGAACCTCGTCAACTATGCTGTTTTCACGATGGTCCTGAACGTTGGAGACAATGCTTACAAAAACACATTTCTTTCTGTTGTCAACATCAACGAAGGGCATCGCTATCTGCTCTCCCCTTGGGATATGGACCAGTCGCTTGGCGGTCATTGGAATGGGAGGTATAATGAAACACTTGCAAGCATCAATCGATATAACGAGATAGCTCCATTCAACAGATTAATGATACAGAACATTGACAATTTCAAAGACCTGCTGAGGAACAAGTGGACAGAGTATAAAGAAACGCTCTTTTCGATTGAAAGCATCGGTCAGCGTTTGGACAATTACGCAAGTCTGTTCTCCTTATCTGGCGCTTGGGAAAGAGAATTTGCAAAATGGAACGAAAATCCTGTTCCTTTGAAAGAGGACATTGCAAACGAGCTGGAATACGTGAAAGGCTGGTATGCAAGGAATTACGAGAACTTATGCACTCAGTTTGGAACAGATGGCATCACCAATATGACTTCAAGATGCCCTATAAATGACACCTATGCACTTGATGGAAGAAGGGTTAACAGAAAGAATATGACAAAGGGGATTTATATCGTCAACAACAGGAAAGTAGTCATAAAATAGGAAGGAACAAGATTCTTCATGTTACCTGCTTAAAAAGACAACGTGTTGAGTTTGCAAAGTCAACGCGTTGACTTCGCGGTTTCAACGTGTTGTGTTTGCGGTTTCAACGTGTTGTGTTTTCAGACTTCATGTGGAGAAAGCGGAAAGGCCTGTGATACTGGAAGTTATCGCAATGCTTCGCTTCTTGCTTAAGAAAGTGCTTCCTGATGGTCAAAAAAGGCAAAAGGGGTTGCTTGTGACCAAAAATGATGGAAAAATTTGGTAGTACGACAAAGAAACCTTAAATTTGTTCCTGAAAAAACGTAATTTGAATAAAAAAAGAAGCAAAATGAAAGATTTTCTCAAGTACACATTAGCCACTATTGTGGGCATCATTTTATGCAGTATCATCATGACGGTGATTGCCATCATTTCCATTGCTGGAATGACTGCAAGTGAAAGCATGACGGCTCCCATCAAGAAGAATTCCGTCCTGCGCATAAAGCTGGAAGGGGTCATCAACGAACGCACGGAGGAAACCCCAATGGCGATGTTCATGGGCGACGACAATCAGCAGATCGGACTGGAAGATGCGCTGATTGCCCTGAAGAAAGCCAGCAAGAACGACAAGGTGAAGGGCATCTACCTCGAGGGTGGATCACTTTCCGCCGATCCTGGTTCCCTGACGGAGCTGCACAAGGCGCTTGTTGACTTCAAGGAGAGCGGCAAGTTCGTCATCGCCTACGGAGACAGCTACAGCCGGGCCGCATATTATCTGAGCTCTGTGGCTGACAAGGTGTACATGAACCCTGGTGGCATGCTCGATTGGAGCGGTATGGCCAGCAATCCTATCTTCTACAAGGACCTTTTGGACAAGGTAGGCGTGAAGATGCAGGTCTTCAAAGTGGGTACCTACAAGAGTGCCGTTGAACCCTACATCAACACAGAGATGAGCGAGGCCAACCGCGAGCAGGTGACCAGTTTCCTGACCAACATCTGGAAGCATCTGCAAAAGGATGTCGCACAAAGCAGAAACAAACCGGTGGATGCTCTCAACGCGTTGGCTGACAGCATGATTATCGTGGCAGATCCAGAGACGAGCGTGAAGGGTGGTCTGGTGGACAAACTGGTCTATCTGAGCGAAGTGAAGCAGGAACTGCGCACTCTGGCAGGACTCGACGAGGGTGATGACCTGAATTTTGTGAGCTTGAGCGATGTGGCATCCTCCGAAACGCTGAAGGACAAGGTGAAGGACGAGATTGCAGTCTACTACGCTTACGGTGAGATTGTGGATAAGGCTCCCAGCTACGGCTTCAGCCAAGAGCACATGATCATTGGCGAAGAGATGATGAAGGACATCCAGAAACTTCGCAACGACAAAGACATCAAGGCTGTAGTCATCCGCGTGAACAGCCCTGGTGGTTCCGCTTACGCCAGCGAGCAGATTTGGCACGAGATAGAATTGCTCAAGGCAGAGAAGCCCGTCGTCATCAGTATGGGTGGTTTGGCAGCCAGCGGCGGTTACTACATCAGCTGCGGTGCCAACAAAATCTTTGCAGAACCCACCACCTTGACTGGCAGCATCGGCATCTTCGGCATGATTCCTGATGCCAGCGAACTTCTCACGAAGAAAATCGGCGTGAAATTCGATGTGGTGAAAACCAACGCATTGAGTGACTTCGGCGCAATGGGCCGTCCTTTCAATGAGACGGAATCCAAGATGATGCAAGCTTACGTAAACAAGGGTTACGAGCTTTTCACCGGCCGTGTGGCTCAAGGGCGAGGCATGAAGCAGGACGACGTGAAGAAGATTGCGGAAGGTCGCGTATGGACAGGAGAACAGGGCTTAGAGCTGGGCCTTGTTGATCAGTTGGGAACCCTCGATGATGCTATCGAAGAGGCTGCAAAGGAAGCAAAGATAGAGAAGTACGGCATCGGACGCTATCCTGAGCCTGAACCTTGGTTCTCCGCTGTTCTCAACAAGACGAAGACGGGCTATCTCGATGGACAGATGCGTCAGATGCTGGGCGAATACTACACCGCCTTCAGCCTGCTCCGCAACATCTCCCAGCGGAATCCCATCCAGGCTCGCATGCCCTACGATCCCAACATCAAGTAGCGGGAGAGCAGGAACGGAGCAAAAGAAAGAACAACACAAGCTGAAAAAGCTTGCCCTTAACTAAAAGACATGGAGAGCGACCTGATCAAAATAAACGATTGGCTGAAACCCCTGAGCTGGCTCTACGGATTGGGAGTTGGGGTGAGAAATGCCCTTTTTGATCTAGGCGTCCTCTCGTCCCAGAGTTACGACATCCCCATCATCAATGTGGGTAACATCACGGTAGGCGGGACAGGCAAGACACCTCATGTCGAGTATCTTATCCGCATCCTCAGCAAGCAGTATCGCACGGCTGTGCTCAGTCGCGGCTACAAGCGTCGCACGAAGGGCTACATCCTAGCCAGCACCGACTCGACTACCGACCAGATAGGCGATGAGCCTTGGCTCATCAAGCAGAAATTCCCTGATGTCTATGTGGCTGTGGACGGAAACCGGCGAAGGGGCATCAACCGCCTCTGCAACGATGCTGAGACGAAAGATGTGGAGGTCATCCTGCTCGACGATGCCTACCAGCACCGCTATGTCAGGCCAGGCATCAACATGCTGCTGGTGGACTACCATCGGATGATTACCGACGACTGGCTGCTTCCTGCAGGCCGTCTGCGCGAACCAGTCTCCAGCAAGAAACGTGCCGATATGGTCATCGTGACGAAATGCCCTCCCGACATCCGGCCGATGGGATTCAGGGTGATCCAGCGAGCCTTGGAGCTCAAGCCCCACCAGCGGCTCTTCTTCAGCACGCTTCACTATGCTCCCCTCTGCGGAGTCTTTTCCGAGAAGGAGAAACTGATCGAGAATCTCCGCAGCGAAGGCCAGCATGTGCTGCTGCTTACAGGAATCGGGAATCCGGAACAGATGGAACAGGACCTGCGCCGCTATGCCGACAATGTCACGCATCTCAGCTTCCCTGACCACCACTACTTCACAGCGAAGGACATCCGCCACATCAACGAAGTATTCCAGCAGATTCCCTCTCCCCGCATGATCATCACCACGGAGAAAGACGTCACCCGACTGATTTCCCTCGAGGGGCTCAGCGAGGAAGTGCGCCAGCAAGCCTACGTCCTGCCCATCAAGATAGAAATCATGAGAAAAGAAAACACAATATTTAACGAAAAAATAACCGGTTATGTACTCAAAAATTCAAGAAACAGCATCCTGGCTAAAAGAAAGAATGCCAGCACATCCTGAGACAGCCATCGTCCTGGGGACCGGCCTGGGACGCTTGTCTGAGGAAATAGAAAAGGAAGTGACCATACCCTACAAGGATATCCCCAATTTCCCCGTCTCCACCGTTGAGGGGCACGAAGGGAAACTGATATTCGGAAAGTTGGGCGGCAAGGACATCATGGCGATGGAAGGCCGGTTCCATTACTACGAAGGCTACTCCATGAAGGAGGTTACCTTCCCCATCCGCATCATGAGAGAGCTGGGCGTCAAGACACTCTTTGTCAGCAATGCAGCAGGAGGCACCAATCCCAGCTTCCGCATCGGAGACCTCATGATCATCACAGACCACATCAACTTCATGCCTGAGAATCCGCTCCACGGCCCCAACATCCCTCCAGGGCCACGCTTCCCCGACATGAGCGAAGCCTACGACACAGAGCTCATCGAACTGGCCGACCGCATAGCCGCAGAGCAATGCATCAAGGTCAAGCACGGAGTCTATCTGGCCACGCAAGGCCCCACCTACGAGACCCCCAGCGAATACCGCATGTTCGCCCGCTTCGGAGCCGATGCAGTCGGCATGAGCACCGTACCTGAGGTCATCGTGGCACGCCACTGCGGAATACGCTGTTTCGGCATCAGCATCATCACCGATCTGGGCGTGAACGGAAAGATTGTCAAGGTCACCCACGAGAATGTCCAGAAGGCTGCCAACGAGGCCCAGCCCCGCATGGCTGCCATCATGAGAGAGATGATCAGCCGCTCCTGAGCCGCCAGACTCTTCCCCACCACTCTTCCATAAACCGCAAGACAACATGGAGATTTCCCAGTTAGGAGAGTTCGGCCTCATCAAGGAGCTGACCAGCGACATCAAACCCCTCAACCCCACTACCGCAAAGGGAGTGGGCGACGATTGCGCCGTCATTGCCCCACAGGAAGGCATGCACACGCTCGTCACCACAGACCTACTGATGGAAGGCGTACATTTCGACCTGACCTACGTACCCCTCAAGCACCTGGGATACAAGGCCGTCATCGTGAACCTGAGCGACATCTATGCAATGAACGCCACACCCCAGCAGATCACCGTCTCGCTGGCCATCAGCAAACGGTTCACCGTAGAGGACATCCAGGAACTCTATGCAGGCATGAGACTCGCGTGCGAGAAATACCACGTCGACATCGTGGGCGGCGACACGACCAGCAGCCTGACAGGACTAGGCATCAGCATCACAGCCATCGGCCAGGCTCGCCCAGAGGACATCGTCTATCGCAATGGAGCCAAGGAGAACGACCTCATCTGCGTCTCTGGCAACCTGGGAGCCGCCTACATGGGCCTGCAACTGCTCGAACGCGAGAAAACCGTCTACAACCAGCAGGTGGCAGAAGCCCAGCAGACAGGCAACCGGAAAGCACTGGAAGGCCTGCGCGACGTGCAGCCTGACTTCACCGGCAAAGAATATCTGCTCGAGCGCCAACTCAAGCCGGAAGCCCGACGGGACATCATCGAGGCACTCAGCAAGGCAGGCATCCACCCCACCTCGATGATGGACATCAGCGACGGACTAAGCAGCGAACTGATGCACATCTGCAGCCAGAGCCACACAGGCTGCCGCGTCTACGAGGAACGCATCCCGCTCGACTACCAGACAGCCGTTATGGCAGAGGAGTTCAACATGAACGTCACCACCTGTGCCCTCAACGGAGGCGAGGACTACGAGCTGCTCTTCACCGTTCCCCTTTCCGACAATGACCGCATCAGCCAGATCGACGACGTGAAAGTGATCGGATACATCACCCAGGCGGAACACGGTTGTGCCCTGATTACGCGCGACGGCAAGGAATTTGAGCTCAAATCTCAAGGCTGGAACCCCCTGAAAGGATAGAATCTGACCTTTTTTTACCCACTTTATCAAAAATTTCTTCAGAAAGACTTGCAGAATCCAAAACTTTCCCTTACCTTTGCAGCCGCAAATGCGATGGTGTCATAGCTCAGTTGGTAGAGCAAAGGACTGAAAATCCTTGTGTCCCCGGTTCGATTCCTGGTGACACCACACGAAGAAAGAGACCCCAAAGGTCTCTTTTTTTGTGTCTCAGCACCCTTTCCACCCCTACTCCTGTCTTTTTTTGCCCCTTGACTTTTGACACTTTCCCCCTGTTTTTTGACACTTTTCCCACTGTTTTTTGACACTTGACTCTCGACTTTTGACCCTTTGACTCTCGACTTTTGACGCTTTGACTCTCGACTTCTTGTCGTCATCGCCGATTCGACGTGTGAATTTTTCCGACTCATCGTGTTCTTTTTCCCCTTGCGACACGTCAAAAAGTGCCGATTTCATCGAGACGACTTTTCCAAAAACGCCGATTTCATCGAGGTTTTGCGCATTTTGCCTAATGTAAAGATTTTTTCATAGCACATAACCGCTAATCCTTAACCCCTAACCGATTCAAACGCTACAGTGCTACAGTGCTACAGTTCTCGTGAACACTACACACATTCCCAAAAGGAGGCCATATTATATATATATATATATAATATGAATTTCTTTTTCAACTTTGCGTTGCTTGTTTTAGAACTGTAGCACTGCAACGCTGCAACGCTTGATGATGTGGTTTGGATGAAGGTGCTGAGGGAAATTTTTCCCTCGGCAATTTTGCGTTTGTTGGACTGGAAGTACCGCAAAAGTGATGTGAATGCAATTGCATTGACATCCTGCAGAAGAAAGGAATGGGTGGGTTCCTTCATTTCGGACTGAAAGGTCGGTGATCACAAATCCCGGGGCTCGCACTGATAGGTTTTCTGCCACTTAGACTTTCCTTGCATTCCGTAGGTGCGCAGTTGTAGTCCCATTTATCGCCATCGTCAATCTCCATTCCCTCCCCCTCTACGGCTCATAGACGGCAACACTGACGCGGGAATCTGCACACCCGTAATACAGGTACCACTTGCCCTGGAAGGGGACGAGTCCTTCGATAAAGACGGTTCCGGCAGGATATTGCCCACTCTTCTCGAAGTCAGCTTCAGGAACGAAGAAGGGAGTATCGAGACGGTCTATCAGACGGGTGGGATCCTTGGACGAGAAAAGGGCTTGACCTGCACAATAGGAATTGGCTGTAAAGCGGGTGTCGCGACGGCTGTCGCCCCGATTCTTCCCGTTGTAGAAGAGAAGGATGCCGCGGCTGGTGAGGATGGCAGGCGGACCACATTCTGTCAGATCGCTGTCGAAAAAGCCGTCTCTGGTGTCCATCACGTGGAGAAGTTCCCCTTGGGCATCCTCGATGGGAGTCCAATGGATGAGGTCTTCGGATGTTGCCACATTGACGAAACGCTCGCCCCAGAACATCCAGTACTTACCCTTGAGTCGGGCTATCACCTGCTGACCCTTCTTCATGCGGGTAACGATGGAGCCTGACTTGCAGAACATATCCTTGTATTTGCCGTTGTAGGCGTCCCTGAAGGCAGGGCCATGCTTCTGCCAATGGACGAGGTCGCGAGAAGTGGCCACAGCCAGGCGTGCCACCTTGCGGTTCCATTGGGTATACATCATGACGTAGGTGCCATCCTCTGTCATACAGACGCGCGGGTCTTCGCATCCGCCTGGTATCTCGTTCTCTGCCTGGGAGTCGTCGCCAGGATACATGACGGGTGCTCCGTGGCGCTGGAAATGGAGCCCGTCGGCGCTGGAGGCATAGCCGATGCGCGAGGTGCGCCTTCCGATTCCCTGAGCCAGACGGTCTTCTGCCCTGTAGAGGACTGCGACGCGGCCATTGATGATGGTGGCTGCAGGGTTGAAAGTGTCGCTGTACTCCCACGAGATGGGTGTATGGCTCATAGGGCAAAGGAAGACGGAGGAAGTGTCGGGCGAGATGACAGGATTGATGCCTGGGGGACGGTGGAAACCTGTCCACACCCAGCTCTTGTCGGTTTGGGCGGTGGCGGTAAGCACACTGAGCATCAGGAGAGACAAGAGAAGAAATTCTCGCGCAAGGGATTTGATAAGTTTTTTCATATTCTTTTTTTGCTTTAATTTAAGTTTCGCTCAGGCGGAGTCTCGCATTTAAGCGGTTATCGTCATCGTCATCGTCATCGTTTTCGTCATCGTCATCGTTATCGTCATCGTTATCGTCATCGTTATCGTCATCGTTATCGTCATCATCCTGCCAAACTATCGGCTTAACTACTTAACTACTGACTACTTAACTACTGGCTACTTCAGAACTGGCTCATCACTCCAGCAGCAGGGCGACCAGCCAGAAGTTCCGTTCGCATGAAATCCATCTGAGGGGCAACGTGCTGGAAGAACTGCCGATAGCCGGCACAGAGATAGTTGAGTCCAGGCTCTCCATCGGCGGTCCGCAGGAAGCGCAGCCGAGGGCACTCACCATGACAGGCATGGAGCCACTCACATTCCCTGCATTGGCGGGGCAGCCCCTTTTCCTTGAGCTGGCTGAAGGCGTTCTGCTTGCTGCCATAGAGCAGCTGGGGAAGGCCATCGCTCAAGACATTCCCCAAGCGGTACTGGGGGAAGACAAAATGGTCGCAGCTGTAGACGTCGCCATTGTACTCCATCACGGCTGCATGTCCACACTCGCGTGCCAACGTGCAAAGGCCTGGCTCCACGCCACACCAGCCTGCCAGCGTTGCATCAAACATCTGGACGAAAACCTGCCCCACATCGTGACGCACCCATTCGTCGAAGACTCCGCAGAGAAACGTCCCCCATTGGGCAGGAGTGATGCAGAAGGGAGCAAGGGGACAATCCTCGTCGAGCATCTGCGCCAGATGGCGGCCATCGCGATGCTGCAGGATGCGTTCCACCACAGGCGAGAACTGCAGGTATCGGCAATGGAGCGTGTCGCGGAAGAAACGATAGAACTCCAAGGGATGATCCACATTGCGGCGGTTGACGGTGGCCATCGCATTCCACTCCACTCCGTATCGCTCCATCAGGTGGATGCTGTCCACCACGCGCTGCCAGGTCGGTCTCCCCTGACTATCTGTGCGATACGCATCGTGCATCTCCTGGGTTCCATCGATACTGATTCCCACCAACCATCCCTCGTCACGAAGGAAACGGCACCACTCGTCGTCGAGCAGCAATCCGTTGGTCTGCAAGGCGTTGCTGATGCGTCTGCCCCGCCCATAATACTGCTGAAGGCGAAGGGCCTTCCTGTAGAAGCTGAGAGGGCGCATCAAAGGTTCTCCTCCGTGCCACGTGAAGAGCACGTCAGGCAGGCTGTTGGTCTCGATGTAGGAACGGATGTAAGCCTCGAGCACCTCGTCGGACATCTGGTGGCGCGTGCCTTGCTCGTAGAGGTGCTGCTTCTCCAGATAATAGCAATATCCGCAGCGCAGGTTGCAACATGCCCCTGCAGGCTTGGCCATTACATAAAGTGGGCGTGCAAAGGGATAAAGCGTGGACACAGGGAGTGGGAGAAGAGGTTAGAGGAAGTTCTTGCTGAGGTAGTGGACAGGATACCAGACGGAGATCCAGCCTATCACCAGAACGGTGAGGAAGATGAGCAGAATGTCGCCATAATGCACGCTGACGGGATAAGCCTCGACGATGAAACTGCCTGCGCTGTCGCCCATCGTGATGATACCGAACTGCTGCTGTATCCAGCACAGGAGCAGGCCGAGAAGGATGCCCAGAAGGGCTCCCGCCGCACTGATCATCCAGCCTTCGAAGATGAAGATGCGGCAGATGTCATCGTTGTTGGCTCCCATCGAATGAAGGGTTTCCACATCGGCCTTCTTGTCGATCATCAGCATGGAGAGCGAGCCGATAATGTTGAAGCACGCCACAAGCAGGATGAAGGTGAGGAAGAGATAGGAGATGAGCTTCTCGATGCGCATGATGCGGAAGACGTCTTCCTGCTGTTCGTAGCGGTCCTGCACCAGGAACCTCTCGCCCAGCAGTTGCTGGATTTCCTTCTTGGCCCTTTTCACTTTGGTGCCTTTCGAAAGCTTCAGCTCCACGCTGGAGATGCGGCCCTTCTGATCGAAAAGACGTTGCGCGAAGCCCAAGCTGGTGAGGATGTAGTTGGCGTCGTACTTGCCCTGCTGGACCATGAAGACCACGCCAGGACTGTTGAGCTCGTCGTGATTGAAGGAGCTCAACGGATTGACCAGGTTCACCCGTTCGCCTCGCTTGGGCGCATAGATTTGGAGCGGGTCCTCGAAAAAGGCTCCAACCCCCAGGCGACTGGCCAGTTGGATGCCCATCACGCCGTATTCCAGGACATCCGCATGAAGCACGAAGGAGCCATCGCCATAAAGCAGCTTGCTCAGCTTGGCCTGAGAAGCGAAACTGTCATCGACTCCCTTGATGGTAACGACGTATTGATGGTCATCGCGCACCACGAGAGCCTGATCCTCCAAGACAGGCGTGTAGATGTCTACCAGCGGGGATGCCTCGAGCTTCTTCAGCACAGGATCGTCAGCCTTGATGGAACGGCCTTCCGTCAGCGTGATTCTCAGCTGCGGGTCGAAGGCTGTGAACAGGCTGGCCACCAAGTCCTGGAATCCATTGAAGACGCTCAGCGTGCAAACCAAAGCCATCGTGGCAATCGCCACTCCCACAACGGAAATGGCGCTGATGATGTTGATGGCATGATGGCTCTTGCGGCTGAAGAGGTATCGGCGGGCTATGAAGAACGGATAATTCACAAGGCGATCCAGGGGGAGAGAAAGGTTTCTACTTCTTTAGCAATTCATCGATGTGCTCAGCATAATCCAGCGAGTCGTCGACAAAGAACTTCAGCTCAGGAATGATGCGGAGCTGCTTGCCCACACGCGTTCCCAGTTCGAAGCGGACCTGACGCACATTCTCGTTGATGTTGCTCACGATTTCCTCAGCCCGTTCGCTTGGGAAAACGCTCAGGTATGCCCGACAGACACTCATGTCAGGACTGATTCGGCAGACGCTAACGCTGACCAGAACCCCAGGCATTGCCTTCGTCTGGCGCTGGAACATGTCGCTCAGCTCCTTTTGGATGAGACGTGCTATCTTGTTTTGTCTGGTTGTTTCCATACTTTTTTTCTTTTTTGTTTCTGTTCTTGTTTCAAAGGAAGGTCACTTCACACGGATGATGGTGAGTCCGTCGCGAAGGGGCAGGATGACTTTCTCGACACGTTGATCCTGCGCAATCAACGTGTTGAAAGCCTGGACGCCACGTGTCTGCAAATCGCTCTCTCGAGGATGCTCCTCCAGGACATGATTGTACCAGAGCGTGTTGTCGGCCAGGATGAAGCCTCCCTGCCGCATTCTGGGCAGAATCATCTCGTAGTAGTCCACATACTGACGTTTGTCGGCATCGATGAAGGCCATATCCCATTTCACATCCATCTGAGGAAGGAGTTCCAGAGCGTCTCCGATGTGGAGATGAAGGAAGCTTGCATAGGGGCTGCCATCAAACCACTTGCGGATGAAATCCTCCTGTTCGTCGAAGATCTCGAAGGTATGCAACTCTGCACCAGGCTCAAGCGCCTCAGCCATAGAGAGAGCGCTGTAGCCGCTGAAGGTCCCCAGCTCGAGCAGCATGCGAGGACGAACCATGTGGACCAGCATCCGCAGGAGCCGACCCTGCAAGTGGCCGCTCGCCATCTGACCATACGAGAGACGCAGCTGGGTGTCACGCCAAAGGGCATGCAGATACTCGCCTTCCGGGTCAATGTGGCGCAGGATATACTCGTCGATGGAATCGTTCTCTGTCATCAGGCTTCGTGCTCTGGAAGGAAGGACACGCTGAGGCGAATGCTACATCTCCTCGGCATCGCTGGCCACCTTGTTGAGAATCGCCTGAACAGCCAACGTGTAGCTGTCGAGGCCAAAACCGCAGATGACTCCCATGCAAGCAGGGCTGATCACGCTGTGGCGACGGAACTCCTCACGCTGGTGCACGTTGCTGATGTGGACCTCAACCGTAGGAGTGCTCACACTCTTGATGGCATCCAGAATGGCAATGCTGGTATGGGTATAGGCTCCTGCGTTGAGCACGATTCCGTCGCGGTCGAAACCGACCTCTTGGATCATGTTGATGATCTCACCCTCCAGGTTGCTCTGGAAGTAGTCGATACGGACATCGTGGTAGCGGTTGCGCAACTCTTTCAGGTAATCTTCCCACGCACGTTTGCCGTAAATCTCAGGCTCGCGAACCCCCAAAAGGTTCAGATGAGGGCCATTAATAATTTGAATTCTCATGTTTTTTACCTACTTTTGTCGTGGCAAAGATAGAAAGAAATTATGAAATTCGAGATAAATAACGCTGGAATTGTGGAGAAAAGTGTACTTCGACGCTATATCCAGTACCTCAGATTGGAACGTTCGTACACAGACAACACGTTGGATGCCTACGTCAAAGACCTGCAGAAGCTGCTCAACTACTATTCCGACGAGGGCATCGATTACAGGCAGGTAACCCTGGAGCAACTGGACCAGTTTGCAGGCACACTGAGAGACCTGGGAGTGTCGCCTCGAAGCACAGCCCGTATCCTGAGCGGAGTGCGCTCCTTTTACCGCTTCCTCACTTTGGAAAAGGAGATTCCTACCGACCCTACAGAATTGCTTGAGAGTCCCCAGATAGGAAAGCATTTGCCGGAAGTGCTGAGCCTGGAGGAAATAGACCGCATAGAGGCTGTGATTGACGTGAGCAAACCGGAGGGGCAACGCGACCGTGCCGTCATCGAGATGCTCTACAGCTGCGGCCTGCGGGTGAGCGAACTCTGCAACCTGAAAATCAGCGACCTCTTTCTCGAAGAAGGTTTCATACGTGTGCATGGGAAAGGACGCAAGGAGCGTCTTGTTCCAATCGGCAGGAAAGCAATCGAGGAACTTCGCAGGTGGTTTGTGGCTCGACAGGAGGTGAAGGTGAAGCCAGGCGAGGAAGATTATGTCTTTGTCTCCACAAAACGCGGTCGCCACATGAGCCGCATCAGCCTCTTCATCTACATCAAGCAGTATGCCCAGCTTGCTGAAATCCAGAAAAACATCAGCCCACATACTTTCCGCCACAGCTTTGCCACACATCTGCTGGAGGGAGGAGCCAATCTGCGAGCCATTCAGGCGATGCTGGGCCACGAGGACATCTCTACGACGGAGATTTACATGCATATCGATAGGAGTCATTTGAGAGAGGAAATCCTGGAACATCACCCAAGAAATTTGAAGAAGTAGAAAAAATAGTTACCTGAAAGAGTATTATTTCATAATAAATGCGTATCTTTGCACCCGCAAAACTGGAAAAGCCGGAAAAATCAATAAAAAAAGTTCAATATAAAATTACATTTGAGAGATGAAGAAATCACAGATTGTTATGTTGGTTGCAACCTCAGCGTTGGCACTGACATCATGTAGCAAACTTGGCAAGTTGAGTGCCGATAACTTTACTGTAACACCCACGCCTCTGGAAGCAATTGGCGGTGAGGTGCCTGCAACAATCAATGGTACTTTCCCTGAGAAGTACATGAAGAAGAAGGCGGTAGTAACCGTGATTCCAGTACTGAAATACGAGGGTGGCGAGGCAGAAGGCCAAAGCGCTACTTTCCAGGGAGAGAAGGTGCAGGGCAATGCCACTACTGTCCAGTATAAAGTGGGTGGCAACTATACGATGAAGACAAACTTTACCTACAACGATGCTATGCTCAACAGCGACCTCTATGCTCGCTTCGAGGCAAAGAAGGGCAAGAAGACGGTCAGCATCCCTGAGGTGAAAATCGGTTATGGCGTTGTGGCTACCAGCGAATTGGTGAAGCGTTGCGCTATCACAGGTGCTACCGCTCCTGATGCTTGGCAGCGCATCATCGCTCACAAGCAGGAAGCCAACATCAAGTTCCTCATCAATGCAGCCACCCTGCGCACCAGCGAGTTGCAGAGTGTCAGCATGAAGGACCTGGTTGCTGTCCTGAAAGAAATCAACGACGACCAGGAGACCCGTGCTCTCCAGGGCATCGAGGTAAGTGCTTACGCTTCACCTGATGGTAGATATTCTCTGAACGAGAAGTTGGCAGAGAAGCGTCAGGATGTCAGCTCCAACTACCTGAAGGGCGAGCTGAAGAAACTGAAGATGAATGCTGACGTGGATACCAAGTTCACCGCTGAGGACTGGGAAGGTTTCCAGGAATTGGTTTCCAAGAGCAGCCTGCAGGACAAGGACGTTATCCTGCGCGTGCTTTCCATGTATAAGGATCCTGAGGAGCGTGAGCAGCAGATCAGCAACATGAGCGCTGTATATACAGACATCAAGGAAGGCATCCTGCCCGAGTTGCGTCGTGCCCGCCTGATTGTCAACTATGACGTTATCGGTCGCAGCGACGATCAGATTCTGGCTCAGTACAAGAGCGATCCTTCGAAGCTGAGTGTTGAGGAATTGGTTTATGGTGCAAACACTTTGGTTCAGGACGCTGCCACCAAGAAGCAGTGGTACGAGACTCTGACCAAGCAGTATCCCAGCGACTACCGTGCTCTGAACAACCTGGCTCAGCAGGCTATCAGCAATGGCGATCTGGCTGCTGCCAGCAGCTATCTGCAGCAGGCTAAGAACATCAGCAAGAATGCCAGCGAGGTGAACACCAACTTGGCTCTGCTGGCCCTGAAGTCGGGTGATGTAAGTGCAGCTGAGTCTTATCTGGCTCAGGGTAGCGGTGCAGATACTTTCAATGAGGTAATGGGTAACCTGAACATCGCAAAGGGCAACTTCACTCAGGCTGCTGCCAACCTGAAGGGCGTAGCTACCAACAGTGCTGCTTTGGCACAGATTTTGGCCAAGGACTACGCAAGCGCCAAGAACACACTCGCCAGCATCAAGAAGGCTGACGCTATCACCAGTTATCTGCAGGCAATCCTGGCTGCCCGTACAGGGGACACCAACACGTTGACCAACAGCCTGAAGAGCGCCATCCAGCAGGATAGTTCTCTCGCTGCCCGTGCTGCCAAGGATTTGGAGTTTGCCAAATATGCAGACACTATCAAGAACTTGATCAAGTAAGTGAAGAACCTACTCTTTTCAAGCTTATTTGTTCTCACCTTGCTCAGTTGCGGAGGTTCTCAAGGTCAGTTTAGACTGCAGGGGAACTTCGCTCACCTGGAGCAAGGTGAGTTCTTAATATATAGTCTCGACGGTGGCCTGAACAAGGTGGATTCCCTTCATGTCCGCGATGGGAAATTCGATTACTTTGCGAAACTCGAAGGCAAGGCCACCTATCATATCCTTTACCCTAATTATTCTGAATTGGTCATCTTTGGCCACTCAGGTGGCGTGGTGAAAATCAAGGGAGATGCCCAAAACCTGAATGGCGTGGAGGTGAAGGGCGACAAAGACAACGAGACTTACACACAATTCCGAAAGGAAATTGCTGAGAAAAGCGACAAGGAGGTGCAGGAGATTGCACGAAACTACATCCTTGCCAATCCCACCTTGGACGTGAGCCAGTATTTGCTTTCCCGCTATTTCATCCTTTCCGATTTGGCAACTCAAGAGGAAACGAAGGAAATCTACGACAGTCTGATGCATGCCTTACCAGAGGACATATCCCTCTCCCTGTTGGCTGACGATGTCAGGAGCAAGGGCATGACTCTCGAGGGACGAAAGATGATGGATTTCAAGCTGGAAACTCGCGAAGAGACAAAAGATTCCATAGGACACAAGATAGTAAGCCTGGATGATTTCAAAGGCAAGTATCTGCTGATGGCCTTTTGGGCAAACTGGAAGAGCGGTTCGCAAGCAGCCCTTTTCCATGCCCGCCATCTGCGACGTGACAGTCATGGGAAGGTAGAACTCTTGAGCTATTCGCTCGACGTAGACAACCAGCAACTGACCCAGATTGAGAAAAACGACAGCATCAACTATGCCAGCTTCTGCGATTTCCGTTGTTGGAGCAGTCCTTTGGTTCGCCAATTAGGAATTCGTGACCTACCTTATTATATATTGATTGGTCCTGATCAGAAAATCATAGCCAGCGGAACTGACTGGCTCAAGGAAATAGAGCCCAAGACCAAAGATTTATGCTCGTAAAAGTATATAGCGCAACCGTACAGGACCTGGATGCTGTTCCTGTCACCATCGAGGTCAATGCAACCCGTGGAACACGTTTTGTTCTGGTGGGGTTGCCCGACAATGCCGTAAAAGAGAGCCACGAGCGTATCATGGCTGCTATCGAAAACAGCGGCTACAATTTCCCCACACGACAAATCACCATCAATCTGGCGCCTGCAGACGTGCGCAAGGAAGGCAGCGGTTTCGACCTTCCTATGGCCATAGGCATCATGGCAACAGAAGACCAGATTTCCCCCAAGCATCTGGACAAATACATGATGGTAGGCGAGTTGAGTCTGGATGGTTCCTTGCAACCTGTCAAGGGGGCTCTTCCCATAGCCATCAAAGCTCGCGAGTTGGGCTACGAAGGGCTTTTTGTGCCTGAGGCGAATGCCCATGAGGCAGGAGTGGTCAATCGGCTCAAGGTCTATGGCGTCCGCCATATCAACCAAGTGATTGGCCACCTGAATGATGTCGCCCATGTTACTCCCATTGATATCGACACACGTGCAGAATTCTATGCCCACCAGACAGATTTTGACTTCGATTTTTCTGATGTGAAAGGTCAGGAGCAGGTGAAGCGTGCCTTGGAGATTGCAGCAGCTGGTGGACACAATCTTATCATGATTGGCCCTCCAGGAAGTGGCAAGAGTATGCTGGCTAAAAGGTTGCCCAGCATATTGCCGCCTTTAACATTGCAGGAAAGTCTTGAGACCACGCAGATACATTCTGTGGCAGGACAGATGAAGGCAGGAAGCTCGCTAATTGCCAAACGTCCTTTCCGCAGTCCACACCACACCATATCGCAAGTCGCTTTGGTAGGAGGCGGACAGAACCCTCAGCCTGGTGAGATAAGCTTGGCCCACAATGGGGTCCTCTTTTGTGATGAGCTTCCTGAATTCCAAAGGTCTGTTCTCGAGGTGTTGCGACAGCCACTCGAGGACCGCATCATCAACATCTCTCGAGCCAAATATACGGTCACATATCCGTGTTCCTTCATGTTCGTAGCCAGCATGAATCCTTGCCCTTGCGGCTATTACAACCATCCTACCAAGCATTGTGTCTGCACACCTGGTCAAATCCAGCGTTATCTGAATAAGATATCAGGGCCCCTGATGGACCGCATTGATATTCATTGCGAGGTACAGACAGTTCCTTTTGCTCAACTCTCAAAGATGCAGCCAGGCGAACCAAGTGCCAACATACGCGAGCGTGTCATAGCTGCCCGTAAGATACAAACGGAGCGTTTCAGTTCTCTCCCTGTGGGCGAGGGCGGTGCGAGAGGGCGCATCCATTGCAACGCTCAGATGACGGAACGTATGCTCCACCTGTTTGCTGAGCCTGATGCCGCCTCTATGGACATGTTGCGTATGGCTATGGAACGCCTGAAGCTATCTGCTCGTGCCTATAGTCGTATTCTCAAGGTCGCCCGCACCATTGCCGACCTTGCTGGTTCAGAGAAAGTCCAGAGTCATCACATTGCCGAAGCCATCGGATATCGCAATCTGGACAGAGGAGATTGGGCAGAGAGATAAACGAATCCTATCTATACAAAACGGAATAGTCATGCATCGCGTTCTACTTATTTTGGTTCTATCCTTTATCCATTGCTTCTTCTCCTTTGCACATGCTCAGGGATGGAAAAATCCCATGGTTTTGCCTGGTCTGATGAACAGGAGCCTTGGTGACCCATATATGATGAAATATAAGGGATATTATTATCTCTACGTAAGTGCTGGCGACAAGAACATCTATTGTTGGCGTACGAAGGACCTGATGGAATGGTCGAATGCTTACGTCTGTTGCACGGATGAGACAACGGCTGTGGCTTATGCGCCAGAGGTAATCTATTGGAACGGGACTTTCTACATGTGTACGTCACCTCGTGGTGGTGGACATTACATACTGACAAGCAACAGCCCTACGGGTCCGTTCGTACACAGAACCGGCAATCTGGGACGTGATATCGACGGTTCTTTCTTTGTGGACGATAATGGCAAACGCTTCTTTTATCACGCCAACAATCAAGGAATCAGAGGTTGCACAATGCCCACAAATCTCTCATTCGGAAACGATGTTGACCTGGGATGCTGCATTTCGGGCCAATGGACAGAAGGACCTTGTGTCTTCAAGCGCAACGGTCTCTATTACCTCCTCTATACGGGCAATCATGTATGGACAAACGGCTATCGCATCGACTATGCCATAAGCAAGGAAGGACCTCTGTCAGGGTTCCGTCCACAAAGTGAGCAAAATCCCATTCTTGTCGACACAGAAACCCCTACCCACAAAGCTTTGGGGCATGGTACGGCTTTTGTGGGACCTGATCTCGACACTTATTTCTTCTGCTATCATAATCTCCAAGACAACAAGTCACGCCGTTTGCTCAACTTCGAGCGCATAGGTTGGTGTGGCGACAAGCTGATGATGACTGGCCCCACAAATTGGGAACAGGATGCTCCACTCGTAGCCAAAAACGATTACTTTGAGCGGTCAGAGATAGGCGATGAATGGAGCATGAATGGTGGAGAATGGAGTATCGCAGCAAAGGACCATCTTAGCCAGAAGGCCACAGAAGCTTCCTGCACAGCTATCTTCACGCCTTGCTCCTACGACAATTATACGGCAGAATTCACCATGCGTGCCACGCAAAGGGAGAAAGGACAGTTTGGAATCCTCTTCTCCTATCAGGATGAGGCTAATTACACAGAGGCGCTGGTCGATGTGGCAAGCAAAACTTTCCTGCTCAACAACTATGCCGAAGGAGCCGTGACTACGTCAAAAAGTGTAGATCTACCTGCCGACTTCGAGCCGACCTCCTGGCATGGCTTGCGTGTGGAAAAGAACGGCAAGCGCGTCAGAGTCTATATTGATGGCATGCGCAAGTTTCAGATAACGCTGAACGAAACGGGCGGAAAGGTTGGATATGTCACCCATTCCTGCGAGGCAGACTTCGCCTACACAGCAATGAGTCCTTATGTGGATGGTAGCGGCATTTTGGATGTCAGTCTTCCTGTGCCTGGAATGATAGCTGCCAACCTGTGTGCGGAAAAGAGCGAAGACGTGCGGCCTACCAGTTACTCCATGTCGATAGGTACCTCATTGGCCATGAGATGTGTGGCAGGCAGCAGCATGAAATACAACGTCAACGTGCAGGGTGACAACGTCTATAACATTGGCCTGCGCTTCAGGTCGGCTGTGAAGAGCCATGTTCGCATTTTGATTGATGGCGAGGATGCAACGGGACAAGTCGAACTGCCCTCATCGCGCTCTGTGATAATGGTGCAGACAATCAAGGATTTAGCCATGCCGGCTGGACACCATCAGCTAACACTCGAAGTCATCGATGGAACCTTGAGCATCTATGAATACAACATCAAGCGTGGCGTGAAGAATCCCCACGTCATGAGTGACAATTTTGACAACGGACTCAGTTCTGAGTGGGGATATCAGGAAGGAAGTTGGAAGATAGTTGGCGGCCAGTTGGAATCCACAGGCAGATACGGCAAAATGCTGATGGGAGGCTTTGACGACATCCATCTGACTGACTATACCGTCGAATGCGATGTTATCTATACGAGCAACGACATGAATGGAGGCCTCCTCTTCCGCACGACAAATGCCTCAACTGGAGGTGCTGACGACAACCCCGTCCTAGGTACCGACTTCCTGCAGGGCTATTTCTTCCTGGCAGGAACCACTTCAGTAGCCTTGGGTAAACACAACTATGGCTGGCAGACGCTCGCTTCAGCCAGCAAAAACATCTCGAGGACAGAGCCTCATCACATGAAGGTGGAAGTGAAGGGAGCCAATATCAAGTGCTATCTCGACGACATGAACACTCCGCTCATCAACTACAACGATCCCTTGCCATTCATTACTGGGCGTGCTGGTTTCCGTGTCCACAATTCCAACATTCATTTCGACAACTTTGTGGTGACACCTATGCCAAGCGAAGCAACAGGTGTCGAAGATGTGCCTGACACGTTCTTCCCATCGGCCGAAAATCACATCTATAACCTGCAAGGCCAGCGAGTATCGCCCTTCGACAGGACTCTCGATGGCATCTATATCGTCAAGGAAGGAAACAAGAGCAGAAAAGTTTACCTGACTCCCCAAAAGAGATAAGGCACATCCTGAATTCCTTCTTGCCGTCCCTCCCGCTCCTTTTCAACTGATGAAAAAAGAGCGTGAAAAAGACAACACGTTGAAAGGCCGGATTCAACACGTTGAAAGGCCAGACTCAACACGTTGAAAGGCCAGACTCAACACGTTGAAATTGCAAACTCAACACGTTGTGTTTTGGAAGTCGACTAGATGCTGGGTAAGACACGACTTCGAGAACAATTGGGAGAATATGAGAAAGACTCTTTGACGGTTAGGTTCTTTGCCTGACTGCCTCAAAGAGCAGAATAGCTGCACTAACGGACACATTCAGGGAGTCAAGCTTTCCGAGCATGGGAATGCGGATATGCGCATCAGCAGCCTCGCGCCACACATTGGTCAGGCCTGTGGATTCTGTACCCATCACGATAGCTGTCCCCCCACGCATATCTGTATCGTAATAGAGGTGGGAATCCTGCAGTTGGGCTGTCAGGATGCGAATGTTCTTCTTCTTCAAAAAGGCGATGCATTCCTCGCTGGTGCAAGTCAGGCAGGGAACAGTAAAGATTGCTCCTATGCTGCTGCGAATGAGATTGGGATTGAAAAGGTCGGTCAGAGGGTCACAAACGATTACAGCATCAGCTGCGGCCGCATCAGCACTACGCAGGACAGCTCCCAGATTGCCAGGTTTCTCCACACTTTCCAGCACTACAATCAAAGGATTCTCAGGCAGAGGAAGATTCTGTAGCGAAAGTGTACGAGCCTGGACCTCAGCCACAACGCCTTCCGTACTGTCGCGATAGGCAATCTTGGCATAGACTTCCCTGGTGACCTGATAGCTGCGAACCGTTTCCGCCAGCGCATACACCTTCTGGGCTCCTGGCTGGTTCCCCAAAATCTCAGGGCAGAAGAAGAGGGTGTCTGTCACGTATCCAGCATCGAGGCAATGAGAAAGCTCACGAAAGCCTTCCACCACGAAGATGCCGCTGCTGCGCCGCTCAGCTGATTTTTGCTGCAGGGCGACGAGTCGCTTTATCTTTGGGTTCTGGAGGCTTGTTATCAGATTATCGGCTGCCACAATGGGATTTCTGTTATTTTTTCTTCCAAATGAAACGATAGTTGAAGCGGCGGTTGGGGGCTGTATCTCCGTCCGTACAGAGTGATATCACGCTATTGAGGTCAGCAGGATTGTCGGCCCACTTGAAATCAAAGGTAAGTGCATTCCCCTTCAGCTGAAGCATAGAACGTGGGATGGCAATCTCCATCTGGTTCTGATTGACTGCATACTCCAGAGTGCCTGCATCCTGCCATTGCTGGCTGGACATGTCGTAACGCATCAGGGTTGTCTGGCTCTTGCCCAACACCTTTTTATTAATAAGGTAATCGTATCCGTCCCAACCCGTGCTGGCATCCTGATCGATATCGATGAAGATAAGCATCCAATTGCTGTCAGTATGCTTTGTGAGTGGATTTGCTGTTTCTGCATAGAAAAAGATGTTCTTCTTGTCGACAGCCACACGGCTCAGGACAATGTCGTTGCGACCTGAATTGTTGGTGTAGTGGAAGTCGCCGTAACCATTGTGGTCACGATGAGTCACGTCATTTCGTGTGTCGCGATATGCGACTCCATCAGCATTCCAGTCTTGGAACTGCCCGTCCACTTTGATTTTCCTCATGCCTGTGTTCTCTGGAATCTGTCGAACGCCCTTGTAGCGACGGATGTTCTCCACCATCTGCATGTAGTAGTTGTCTGTATATCCGCCCTTCATGGGAGCGATGGTACGGTTGAATTCAGCATTGTATTGATCCACGAAGTAGAAGGGATTTCCCTTGCGCCCAAGGAAGTCGATGTTCAAGTCAGCCTGTCCAGAGGGGTCTTTGCCGTTGCGGTATTTCCCTGCTGTCCATTCGTTCCAGTCGTTGAGATAGATGAAATCAGGATCCACCTCGAGAGCCTCATCCCAACGCTCCTGGAAGTAGATGCCGTATTGGGTGGGATTCTCGCATTCTTTCTGCAGGAAAGGAACGTAGGCTTTCTTGGGCATATCCTTCTCATCCAGTTCAGGCTCCTTGGTTTTGATGCTCCAACTCTTGCCCACGATGGAGATGGGATGCTGGGCAGGAGTGACGGAGTATTCCTCGAGACGGCCGTTGTGGGTAGCTGTTCGTTCTTTTGGCGTGTATGCTGCCACGTCTTCATCATTCAGTTCCTGGCCGAAAGACCAGTTGTCTTCCGTTCCAATGTATCTGTTCCCTCCCCATTTGTCGTAACCCCACCACATGTTGCGCAGGGTGAAGAAAGACTTCACTTCCTCTGAATAGTCGGCTACGTCGTGCTGTCCTCCATTGGGATTTGCATCGAGAGTAGGAGTGGCGTTGTAGAGCAAGAGAGGTTTGTCGCCCCAATAGAACCAGAGATCTTGGTATTTGGGTTCCTTGTAGTATTTCTCATAGAGACTTTGCACGACAGAGATGACCTGTCCGTTGAAAGCCCAGAAGCAGAACTTGGGTACTTTGTTTCCTTCTGCCTTCATGGTCTCCATTGTGCGGAACAGGACTTCCCACTCGTCCCAATACCTTACGGCATTCGTCACGTCGAGTATCAGCACATCCACCCCAGCATCTGCCAACATCGACAGGTCGTGCCGTATCACGTATTCATCCTGACTCAGAAAATATCCGTATTCAGGTTCTCCCCAATGGTAGGAACCGATGGTCCATGCAGGGCTTTCATTGTTGCGCGAAGCGTTGGGATCCTGCTCCAGCACCTTCGACACGTCAGCTTTGTAGGGATGGCCGTTGTGGAGATTTTGTGTGTGCCACGTAATATAGAAAATACCTACGCTGCGAGGCTTGTCAGTCTTCAGTTCAACGTCTTCTGCTGTGGGAGTCTTTCGTCCGACTCCATCCGTAGCCACCCACGTGTCAGGATAGATGTCAGTATAGTAATTCTCTTCAGGCACCTGAGCCTGTACCGCCAAGGCCGTCAGGCATGAGGCAATCATTAGGAATCTTTTCATGATAAGTGTGATAAAAGGAAATGGTTTACTATTGATGCTATGAGTTTTTATGCTTCGTCAGAGCGACCTGCACGCTTTCTTTCCAGATGATCCAGGATAATCTTGCGCATTCGCATGCTCTTAGGCGTTACCTCGACATACTCATCTGCCTTGATGTATTCCAAAGCTTCCTCCAGCGAGAAGATGGTGGCAGGGATGATGTGCGCCTTTTCGTCTGTACCGCTGGCACGTATGTTTGTAAGCTGTTTGGCCTTGCATACATTGATGACCAGATCGTTTTCGTGAACGTGTTCACCAATGACCTGACCTGCGTACACTTGATCTTGTGGCTCTATAAAGAATTTTCCTCGGTCTTGCAGGTGATCGATGGCATAGGCATATGCGTTTCCGCTTTCCAATGCAATCATCGAGCCATTCACGCGACGGGTGATTTCTCCCTTGTATGGCTGATATTCTTTGTAGCGATGAGCGATAATGGCCTCGCCTTGAGACGCTGTCAGCATGTTGGTCCTCAATCCGATGATGCCGCGGCTTGGAATCAGGAACTCAATGTTGACACGTTCACCTTGCGATTCCATCCCGATCATTTCTCCCTTTCGACGTGTCACCATGTCAATCATCTTACTGGCGAACACCTCAGGTACGTTGATGGTCATTTCCTCGATAGGTTCACACTTCACTCCATCTATTTCTTTGTAGATTACTTGCGGCTGGCCAACCTGCAATTCGTAACCTTCGCGTCGCATCGTTTCGATAAGAACCGACAGATGGAGCACACCACGCCCACTGACAATCCAACGGTCGGTAGCCCCTTCCACAAGCTCCACTTTCAGGGCCAGATTCTTTTCCAACTCCTTATCCAACCGATCGCCGATGTGACGACTGGTGCAGAATTTTCCTTCCTTTCCAAAGAAAGGACTGTCATTGATGGTAAAGAGCATCGACATTGTTGGCTCATCGATAGTAATCGTAGGCAATGCTTCAGGATTCTCGTAATCGCAGATAGTATCTCCAATCTCGAAGTTCTCAAGACCTACGATGGCACAAATGTCGCCAGAGCTCACTTCGCTCGTCTTTTGGCGACCCATTCCTGTAAAAGTGTGCAATTCCTTGATTTTTGTCTTCTCGCTGCTGCCGTCCCGATGGACGATGGTTGCGTTCATACCTTCGCGCAAGGTGCCTCGATGGACGCGTCCTACAGCAATACGACCTGTGTAGTTGGAGAAATCCAGACTTGTGATGAGCATTTGTGGAGTTCCATCCAATTGCATGGGAGCAGGAATGTACTTGATGATGCTGTCCAAAAGGTAATCTATGCTGTCGGTAGGCGTTTGCCAATCCTCACCCATCCATCCATTCTTGGCAGAGCCGTAGATGACAGGGAAATCCAATTGCTCTTCAGTTGCATCCAGATCGCACATCAGATCGAAAACCATCTCGTAAACTTCTTCAGGCCGGCAATTCGGTTTGTCCACTTTATTGACTACCACGATGGGTTTTAAACCAATCTGTAACGCTTTCTGCAGGACAAAACGGGTTTGGGGCATAGGGCCTTCAAAGGCATCCACCAGTAAAAGGCAGCCATCGGCCATGTTCAGCACACGTTCCACCTCGCCACCAAAGTCTGAGTGTCCAGGAGTATCTATTATATTGATTTTTGTATCCTTGTAATTTATGGAAACATTTTTGCTCAGGATAGTGATTCCTCGTTCACGCTCCAACTCATTATTGTCCAGCATCAACTCTCCCTTCTGCTGATTCTCGCGGAAGAGGTGTCCTGCCAGCAGCATTTTGTCTACCAGGGTGGTCTTGCCATGATCTACATGGGCAATTATCGCTACGTTTCTGATATTCTGCATTTTCTTCGTATAATTAGGCTGCAAAATTACAAAAAAACGCTGAATTTTGAAAGATTAAAGATGAAAGATGGACTTCTTGAGGCCTAATTTTGATGTTTTTTGAAAAATTCTTCTCTCTTTGTGTATCCAACTTTAAACTTTTTGCTAACTTTGCACCCGCATTTGCGAGGCAGTGCTGATGAGTGGTTGCTGCCCGACAAACAAGTTTCATTTAAAATCAATACAACTATGTATTTGAATTCAGCTAAGAAAGTTGAGCTTTTTGAGAAGTATGGCAAGGGTGCAACTGATACTGGGAGTGCAGAAAGTCAGATTGCATTGTTTTCATTCCGCATCAAGAATTTGACTGAGCACATGAAGCAGAACCGCAAGGACCATAGTACAGAGCGCTCTCTGACAGGTTTGGTAGGTAAGCGTCGTGCTCTTCTCAACTATTTGAAGAGTCGCGATATCAATCGCTATCGTGCTATTGTTAAGGCTCTGGGCCTGCGTAAGTAAGCGCAGCTCCCCCTTAAACAAGAAAAGGCTGCACTCCCACTTCGGGTCTGCAGCCTTTTAGTTTTTTTCTCCTTCTATGCAAACCTTCATTACGCATAAAATCTATGAATAAGGTAAAACAGTTTGTTCCTGATGTGCTAGCCATCGTTTTTTTTGTTGCCATCAGTTGTTTGTATTTCATGGGTCCCATCCGTGACGGTCTCGTACTGACAGGTCAGGATCACAGCGCAGCCGTAGGCTCCAATGTGGAGATGGAGCAATATCGTGCCACCCATCATGGTGAACGAACCCGTTGGACGAACACCCTCTTCAGCGGAATGCCCACCTATCAGATGAGCCCTTCGTATCCAAGTACTGATACACTTTCCCACATCGAGAGTATCTATCAACTGGGTCTGCCCGCTGTGGCAGCCTATATCTTCATGATGCTTTTGGGATTTTATATCATGTTGCGTGCCTTTGATTTCCGTGTGTGGATGGCTGCGTTAGGCGCCGTGATGTGGGCTTTCAGCAGTTATTATTTCATCATCATTGCTGCAGGACACATCTGGAAATTGCTTACGCTCAGTTTCATACCACCCACAATAGCAGGAATGGTGCTTTGCTATCGAGGGAAGTATCTATGGGGCATTGTCGTGACAGGCATTTTCACGGCTTTACAGATTCTCAGCAATCATGTCCAGATGACCTATTACTTCCTTTTTGTAATAGGCTTGATGGTGCTGGCATATCTTATCCAGGCTATACGTGAGAAGAAAATTGCCCAATGGGTTCGTTCCACTCTTTGTTTTGCTGTAGGAGGCATGTTGGGTGTTTGCATCAATCTGAGCAACCTTTATCACACTTATGAGTATAGCAAGGAAACCATGCGAGGCAAGAGCGAATTGACCCAGAAGACAAAGGATCCTGCAGATCAGACCAGTAGCGGATTGGAACGTTCGTATATTACGGCATGGAGTTATGGAATCGGTGAGACATGGACTCTCCTTGTCCCTAACGTTAAGGGTGGAGCAAGCCAGGCTTTATCTGAAAGTTCTGTCGCCATGAAACATGCTGTTAACGACTATACTCCCATCTATCGTGCTTTTACACAATATTTTGGCGAGCAACCTGGTACTAGCGGTCCAGTCTATGTGGGTGCTTTCGTACTGATGCTTTTCTTCTTAGGGCTCTTTATTGTCAAAGGACCCATGAAGTGGTGTCTCCTGATAGCTACCATTCTCAGCATTCTGCTCTCCTGGGGTAAGAATTTTATGGGATTCACAGATTTCTTCCTCGATTATGTGCCAATGTATGACAAATTCCGTACCGTAGCCAGCATCTTGGTGATAGCTGAATTCACCATTCCCTTGCTGGCCATGCTGGCTTTGAAGAAACTCGTTGACAATCCTGACTGTCTTCGTGGTCATGAGGGCAGTTTCCCTCGCATTCACTACCTTACTGTCAGTTTCTGTCTGACAGGTGGGATTGCCTTACTTTTCTGGTTGATGCCTGATGTCTTCTTTGGCAACTATATCTCCACCAGCGATGCGATGTACATGAATCAGTATGTCCAAGCTGGCTATATTCCGAAGGATATGGCTGGAGGCATTATGGCAAACATGAGTGAGATGCGTCGTGCCATGTTTACTGCCGATGCAATGCGATCGTTTCTCATCGTTGCCATAGGGACCGTTATCCTGCTTATATACCGCTGGGGTAAACTCAAGACCACTCCCATGGTTGCTTTGCTGATTGCCCTTTGTCTCTTTGACATGTGGGGAGTCAACAAGCGTTATCTCAACGATGGGATGTTTTCTGCTCCTCGCACAGATGCACAGGCATTCCCCAAAACTCAGGCAGACGAGATAATCCTGCAGGATACCAGCAAGTATTATCGTGTCCTGAATCTGACCGTCAGCACTTTCAACGATAATACTACCTCTTTCTATCACAAGAGCATTGGTGGCTATCATGCTGCCAAATTGCGTCGTTATCAAGAACTTATCGAGGAGCATCTGCAAGGCGAGATTCGTGCAGCTCAGAAGGCAGCCATCGAAACGCAAGGAGATTTGAAGGAGTGCAATGGAGACAGCCTTTTCCCTGTACTCAATATGTTGAATATGAAGTACATGATTATGGGAGGAAAGGAAGACGTGAAGATTCCAATAGAGAATCCTTGGAGTTACGGGAACGGTTGGTTTGTCAGTCGGATCCAGTACGTGGAGGATGCGGATGCAGAGATTGCTGAACTTCACAAGATTAATCCTAAGCAGACAGCCGTAGTGGATCGTAAGTTCCAGGAGATACTGGGAACTGACGCTCAGCCTGCTGATTCAGCATCGATGGTTACTCTTACAGGCTACGAGGCAAACCAGTTGACCTATGATGTACAGTCAGCAAAAGGTGGAGTCGTAGTGTTCAGCGAAATTTATTACCCTGGATGGACATGTACTATTGATGGCGAAAAGGCAGATATTGCCCGTGCTGATTATGTACTGCGTGCCATACGAGTACCTGCGGGCAAACACAAAGTCATACTTACTTTCAAACCTCAAAGCGAGCGTGTGACAGAGACAATCGCATATTCTGCTCTCTGTCTGCTTGCCCTGATTTTGATAGGCTTGCTTGTGCGTTTGATTGCCACCTCTCGTACGAAGAAATAGTAACTGGAACATGAGAAATAAAAAAAGAAGCGGTGGGAATTGACTCCTACCGCTTTATTATTGCCCTAACAATGAACCAGAAATGTTCCAGTATAGTAGCAGGCCATCCATAGTGGTGCCCCATCAGACGAAGTCTTTCAAAGAGAGACTTCCGATGATTCTGGGTTGTAAGACCTTCATTCAGATAGTCGGTCAGAATCAAATGGGTGTTGTGGATTCTCATGCGACGTTTCTCTGCCAATTTCATCAGGCGTATACACCAGTCGAAATCAGCTGAATAGCGATATTTCAGGTTGTAGGGAACCTCACGAGCCAATTCAGTGCTTACGTAGAAGGATTGATGGCACACGCGCATACCGCTCAGGAAACTCTTTGAAGTCAAATTCTCAGGTGCTGTCAATCGACGGTGCCGAATGAAATTCCCATTGTCATCGACCAAATCTGTCTCACCATAGATGATGGCAGGATTTGCATGGTTCCATCGAATCCATTCTATCTGTTTTACGATGGAAGACAACGTGGTTTTCTCATGCAGTTTATCACCTGCATTCAAGAAGACGATATAGTTGCCTTGAGCCATTGTAATGGCTTTGTTCATCGCATCGTAAAGTCCCTCGTCGTGATCACAGATCAGTCGGATGGAATGGGGCATTTCCAAAGTGGTGTTTCGTTCCACAAAACGTTGTACGATGCTGAGCGTATTGTCTTTTGAACATCCGTCTACAATCAAGTGTTCCACACGCGGATAATCCTGTTCTGCCACACTTTGCATAGTGCGTTCCAGGGTCTTCACAGCGTTGTATGTTACTGTAGCAACTGTTATCAGGGGTTTACTCTTCATATAGTCTAATGTAATGTTGAGCTACGCTTGTCTCGCTAAACATGTGAGCCGCTTTTTGATGGGCTTCCTTGCGCAAGTCGTGTTCCATCACATACTCGATGCCTCGTGCCAAGTCTTCCGCGTTACAATATTGGGCCACGTAACCATTCTCACGATGATCTATCATTTCGGGGATGCCACCTACACGGAATCCCACACATGGGGTGCCGCATGACATGGCCTCTGCTATGGTGTTGGGCAAGTTGTCCTGAAGCGAAGGAGTCACGAAAGCGTCCACAGCAGAATATAGCGTGGCCATGCGTCGCTCATCTGTGATGTATTCCAATGGATAGAATCCACCCTCTACATCACCATTTTCCGAAGCAAACATACTTGCCACCTTTTCCGTAGCTTTCCCCACCACTACGATGCCAGGTTTGTTTTGCATCAGTTTGTAGGCATCTATCAGATAATGTACTCCCTTCCGTTCATCTGTCACTTTCAAGGAGCCAAACAGAATCAATCGTTTATCTTGAGGCAAATGAAACTCACGACGTGCCTCTGTCTGGTCCATTGGATGGAAAATATCCGAAGGAATGGCATTCGGAATGGAGGTTACATGTTGTCCCTTTACTAAAGCACTCTTGCGAGCCAGGCCAGCTATCCATTGACTGCATCCTACCAATGTGAAATGACTGTGCTGATAGATTTCTTTCTTTTTCAGAAAAACCTTCCTTGCCAAATCATTTTCTTTGGAATAACAAAGCTGCGGGCAGTTGTGGCAACAGGTTTGATAGAGGTCACAAGGACTGCTGTAGTGACAAATGCCTGTATAAGGCCATTGGTCGTGCATAGTCCAAACAATACGTTTTCCACTCCAGAGGATTTTCTTCAGGTCATTCAGCGAGAGGAAACCTTGGCTTACCCAATGCAGATGGATGACATCGGCTTCCTGGAATTCTGGTAATCGAGTGATGTCTGTGCCTGTATTGGCAATGTCCACCAACCACAGTTTTTCCATCTTTAAGCGATTGTGCAACCAAATGACAGCTCTCTCCCACACGAATTTCAGGAAGGGCATCAAGCGATTAGGCACGGAAACCACCGTCACGCGATCCGTCCTCTTATCTCGCACCAGCATTTTGGCCTTCACTCCGTTTTTGTTCAAGGTTTCCATCAACCGACTGGCAGCAATCGCAGCTCCACCCGTCTGTTCACTTGTGTTCACCAGCAGCACTTTCATCTTCTACTTCTTGCCTCTTTTTCCCATTAGGGGTTGCAGAATATTTTTATATAGCATTCTTACCACCTTGCCCAGCATGGTATAACGAATGCCCCAATCTCGAATAGCCTCGCGGAAGAGGGCCTCTGTCTGAGGATTGCTTTGGGGATTGTCCACGCGCACCAACCGCAAGGGTTCGTCCAAAGGTTCTCTGTCGTATTCATACCATTGCAGGATGTCCATTGAGCGAAAATGTGTACCGTTTTTTAGGCCAATGTTCCGTATCATCGTATGAGCAGGTGTCAGACAAAGGCCTCGTGCTTTATAGATGGCTATTTCCCAACAGATATCCCATGGGATGGGATTCTTGTCGAGACCTTTCAGGCAAGGAAACACTCCTCCATATTCCATTTCCTTCTGATCACTCTCCGTCATGCCCTGCAAGGCTTCTTCGCGACTCTGAAAGTGATGGTAGTATTGGTTCCAACGGTCTCGCCATGTGCCCCATCCCCATCCACTCATGTGGGGAGTGAAATAGAAATTCTGCTCAGGATGTGCAGCATCGACAGGCAAGTCCAGGTTCGTAAACCCAGACACATGCATCACTTTGGGTATATCGCGATAAAGGTCGAAAGCCTCGTTCATGTATTCCAGATAATAGCGGCTCGTGCAGATGTCGTCTTCCAGCACAATGATGGTTTCATGCTCGCTTAGCACCTGATCCACTCCTTCCATGATGTTGCGCTCCAGATAGATGTTCTCAGGTCTTTCTGTCAGCGTGAGGCTTCTTAAGGCGCCGCTTTCTTCCACCTCCTTTTTCTTTTTACGAAGCCAACTGCGCAGTTCATTCACTTGCTTCCAAGATGCCTCGTCGCGTCCACCATCAGAGAAAACATAGACATCTGTTTCCCTTGCCTGCGTGTTGACAAGGAGCCGCTCCAATGTCTGGCGGGTATTATCCAGCCGATTGTAAACAAATAATGCTACGGGACTTCTCATTGGGTGCAAAAATACAAAAACTTCTTCTTTTCCAATCTCAAATTTCCAACTTTTTCCTAATTTTGCAACATGAATACTCGAAAACATGTCTCTGACCTTTCGTTTAGCCTCTGTATTCTTCCCACGACAACAATATCTGTGGTTTATGAGATACATCTTGGTTTGAATAATTAACTGTCGAAATAAAATGAAAAAATTTTTATCCCTCCTCGCCACAGGTTTAGTGGCACTCAGCATGCAAGCACAATTTCTTTCTACTCCCATCGAGATTTGGCCCAATAAGGTTCCTGATAGTCTGAAACCTAAGGCAAAACATGTCTGGGACACCAAGGCTCCTGACCATATCGTCGAAGTCACTAGTCCTGCCATTGAGGTTTTCCATCCTAAAGCAGACAATTCCAACTATCAGGCAATTGTAGTTTGTCCTGGAGGAGCGTACGGCATACTTGCTTATATCCATGAGGGGCAGGAGATTGCCCAATGGCTCACTTCCTTAGGCTATACGGCTTATGTTCTATCTTATCGCGTACCAGGCCAGCGCTTAGGAGCCCTTCAGGATGCTTTCCGCGCCATTCGTATGGTCCGCAGCTATGGTTTCCAGAAAGTTGGCATCATCGGATTCTCTGCGGGCGCCAGTCTTTCTTGTCGCGCTGCAACCCGTTGGGGCGAAACCTGCTACGACCCCATAGACAAGATAGATCAGCAGAGCCAGCGTCCAGACTTTGCTATGCTTATCTATCCTGCATACCTTGATGAAGGCGAGAACCATACACTCAGTCCTGAACTGACAGTTACAAAAGAGACATCACCTCTCTTCGTCTTTGGAACGCAGGACGACGAGAATTATGGTAGCATCAGCAGCGTTACCATTCTGCAAGCAATGCAGGCAAAAGGCGCCCCTATCGAACTCCATTATTTGGTAAAGGGAGGTCACGGCTATGGGATGCGAGGCGACGGAGCTGGAAAGATCTGGCCCCTCCTGGCAGAGCAATGGCTCAAGACTCAGTTGTAATCCCTTAGGAGCTCTTCTTTCTATCAAAAGGAACCATCAGTATCAGTTCTTCTCAATCCTGAAGGTTACATTGCAACCACATTGTGGATTCTCCTCCAGACTGAGTGTCATCCCTTGCATCATTAGTATCTGACGCGAGAGGGAGAGACCGATACCTGTTCCCGTCTGCTTAGTCGTAAAAAACGGAATGAAAATTTCCTGCGCCACATCGAGGGGGATGACATGCCCATCATTGCTAAAATAAAGTCCCCTCGCTGTTTCTCCTTTTAGGAGAGGCTTCAATTCTATGGTCTTCGCGTCTGCCTCGATGGCATTCTTCACCAAATTGATAAAGACCTGTCTCAGCAGGTTTTCGTCGGCTCGCAAAGTCATGCTTGAGGGGATATCAACGTTCCAACATAAATCAGGATAGAGTGAGACGACTCGCTGGGTGAAGTCCAACATGTTCACATCGGCCATCACAGGTTCCTGCAATTGAGTGAGCTTGCGATAGCTCTCCACGAAGGCTATCAGTCCTGTGCTCGTATCGTTGATGGCGCGGATGCCTTCTTCGTAAGGTGAGTCCCTGATGTCAGAGCGCTTCAAGTAAGCCTGACTGATGCTTTGGATGGGTGTTGTGGCATTCATGATTTCGTGCGTCAGCACTCGTGTCAGCTTCTGCCACGATTCTACTTCACTATGCGCTACCAGTTTCTGTATCTCTTGCCCCATGTCGTTGAGTGCTTCCTGCAGGGCTTTTTCGCCGAAGAACAGCCCTCGTGTAGGCAGTCGGAACGAGAAATCCCTGTGTCTGATGGCATCGCGCATAATCTGCGCCCGCTCGCGAAGCAGGCATTGATGACGATACCAATAGAACGAAGCCAAAGCAATGGCAACAAGAACGACAACTATGACGATGAAGCTAATCATTCTTTACCTTATTATATAATGTCTGGCGGCTGATGCCCAGCAAGGCGGCAGCCTTTTTCATGTTGCCATCACACTTGTTCAGCACCTTGCGCACATGTTCGCTTTCCAACTGGTCTAAGGGAACAATCTCGCCCATCTTGTCGATGGCATCCTTCAGCACGCGGATCAGCTCATCGTTGTCCCAGGGCTTGGTTACAAAGTCGGCCGCGCCATTCTTTAACGCTCGTACCGCTAACTTAACATCGGCATAGGCTGTGATAAGCACGATGGGGATATCCGGAAACTTGCGATGGATGACGGAGAGCCACATCATACCCTCCTGCCCGGAATTCACACCAAGCGAGAAGTTCATGTCGAGCAGGATAGCAGCAGGATTCTCCTGCGCGATGGTCACGAGTGCTTTCTCTGGCGAGTTGAGGGTAACT
>JAEEGJ010006187.1_pt1 | contig 36287 bp, 28 predicted proteins | sample 8958761 | NCBI WGS metagenome assembly JAEEGJ01 (sample SAMN16246546, study PRJNA631951) | gut metagenome | biome: gut microbiome; feature: rumen; material: RS-attached | host: Bos | place: Iran: Karaj | collected 2018-10
AATAGTATTCATAATTCAGCATAATCGGTAAAAAGGGGAACTGAGTAATTTCTGTTTTCTTCGGAGGATTCTTGCGCGTATCGTAGAAAGTAAAGAACATGTTATCGTGATTCGTCAAGTTGATAATCGTCCAGCTAAAGTTCCACTTGCCTTCGCGTCCGATGTCTATTGCCTTCAAGTCTATGCGGAAGTAATCCGTCTGGCGACCTGCATTGCGGCTTCCCGGAAGCACAACAACTTCATCCGTATATTTTTGGTGTCCCAAATCTTGCGATACATAATATCCTTTGTATTCACTAATCGGCATGCCCGATGAATATTTAAGTGCGAGCGACGAGCGGAAATAACGGCCTTTTTTCTTGTGTTTCCACAGAGCGTCTTCGTCGCCTTTCCAGTTGATGCCCAAATCCAGCTTCAAGGCATACGGCTGATGCCAACTGGGGAAATACGCCTTAGTGCCGTCGTTTGCTTGCATCACGCTGATGCTTTGGCTCCAGTTAATTCCACCGAACCACCAACCTTTATCTTTGCGGAGTGAAAGTTCATAACCGAATGAATAGCCACTTGCTGTTCCAAAGCCATCCGCAATCACGAAGGACTTGGAAGAAGTTTCTTCACTGCTATCCGACACCATTGTAAAGGTGTTCAAGTTATTTTGCGTCTTGTAGTAAATGCCTGCTGTAAAATCATAGCCTTCAAAGAGGTCACGTTGGCTGTACTCCGTCGCAAAGAGCCACGAAGACGCGGGCTTGATATGCTTGCCGTCCGTAGTCGTCGTTGCCGGATAATAAAATTCGTTTAACGTTTCTTGGTCTGTATAAACTATAGAATTCATATATTGCAAATAGTAGCCGCCATAAAGTTCAAGCGTTTTCGAATCGTCGAGGTTCATCGTCACAGAAGCTCGCGGCTCTACGCCAAAATGTTTCGAAGCCGTCTGATAATTGAATCGCAGGCCATATTGCAGCAAGAAATTCGGCGAAATTTTCCACGCATCTTGTACATAAGCAACGTGATGGAACGTCTTTTCGATATCAGCAACCGAAATCGACGCCATTGATTCCTGATAACGTTCGTAATCGTATTCCAGTTCGTAGCCCAACGTAAACGTATGGTTTTCGACGCCTCGGAAATTCAACCATTGCTTTCCTGAGAATGTATAAAGTAACATTTCAATCGACATGAGGTCGCTAACCTTCATCGTCTGGTAGAATTTACTGTAAGCAAGCGTCGCATTGTAATCCCAGTCGCCATTAAAACGGTGATAGAATCCGAGCGGGATTGCGACATTTCCCCAGTCCATGTAAAGCGGGTCAAATTCTAATTTGTCCTTACCGATGTAATAGCTGAACTTGAGGCGAGTATCTTTCGAGAAATCGAATATGAACGTTCCCTGCAAGTCCGTAAATTCATAATCGAGGTCAAGGTCCAAAAGCCCAATGGCATTGCACAAATCGAGAATATAGCCGATGTAAGTCGTGCGGCCAGCAAGCACCCAACGGGCCGGGCCCTTGTGTCCTTCGGTATGGAGTTGGGCCGCAAACGTGCTAATCTTTACGCTCGTTTTGCTGAACCATTCTTCTACGGAATCTTGACCGCCTGCACGGCCATCCATCTTGAGCACGGAACTCAAGCGGTTGCCGTACTGAGCTGGGAAACCGCTCTTGTAGAACTGCACGTCGTCAATGCCTTCGACGAGGAACGTGCTGAAAAGCCCGAAGAAATGCACCGGCGAATAGACGACAGCATTATCAAACAGGAACAAATTCTGGTCGGCGGCACCGCCACGCACGTAAATCTTGGAACTGAAATCGGAACTCGCGACAACGCCCGGAAGCGCCTGGATGCTCTTGATGACATCCGCTTCGGCAAGGCCCGGCATGCGCTTGATGGACTTTGCAGAGACGACAGATTCGCCGGGTTTACGTTTAGGGCGGCGACGCAGCTGCACCACGACTTTCTTGAGTTCGGTAATTTTCGAGTTAGAACTGCCTGCAGCAAGAAGTTTATCCACATCAACAGCAGAAGTACTATCAGAGATTGTCGCATCTTCGGCTTGCAATGACGAAGAATTGACGGATGCTGAAGTGAAATGAGAATCGGCTGAGGCAACGTTACTACTGTCATTCTGGAGTGCCGCAGGCACGATAGAATCCACAAACATTTCCCCCAGCGTCATGCTGAACGTGCTATCGCTACCAAGATAAATCAATTCATAACATTTTTCCTTTTCGGCTCCCGCCGTATCCGAATTTGTCACACATACGTTCCAAAGCGTATCTTCCGGGAGCACAACACTAAAAGGCGTACCCACAGTCGTCTGTAACGCTTCGCCCGTTTCAAGGATTTCGACATTCAGCTTTTCGCCCACTGCAAAAGAGGAATCCTGCACAACGCCGTTAAAAACAATGCTTTCACGGGCCGCGGCAATCGCCACCACAACCGATACAAAAAAAATTATCCTCAACATAAATTTCATTACGATTTCAATTCCTTTCCCCTATGAAACACCTTAACGAGCGAAAAGTGTCACCACATAATTGAAAAAATTTAAAAAAATATGGCTAACGCAAAAAGACTCCCCTTTTGAGGAGTCTTTCTTGGATTATTTTGCCTTGAATGCAGCTTGCGAATCTCGCAACTCAAGAACCTTTTCTTTGGGAAGATGCGAATACTTGATAATTTTCTCAAGAGGTTCTTTGTCGGCAAGCATATCGAGAGCCATTTCAACTCGACCTTTTTCAAGACCTTTTTCGTATCCGTCGTCAAAGCTTTCGGCGACTGCCGTGCGGCACACATTGATGTAGTCTGTCATATTCGCCTGCCTGATTAAGAGTTCCTCGCTTGCGTTATCACATTCGATTCGCCCGAGAGCTTCCTCGATAGCCGGATCGTCGAACTTCAGCGGAGTCCTTGACGAACCGGCGTTTTTCAAGATGTAAAGCCAACGGTCCTCGTCGCTTTCCAGCTTTTCGAAGGGAGTGTTGAACTTCGTGAGGTCTATAACAATATACTTATTTTTTGTCGTAATCGGAACGCAGCCTTCCTTGCTGACGTTGGACTTGTTGTACAGAGCGAGTTCGTCGTGATACACGCCTTCGCCCATGAAATCGACAGAATAGTCCATAATCCAGATGGAATAGACTTCGGGCAATTTGTAGCGGTATTTTTCCTTTTTAGAGTCGGGGAGCTTGCGGAAGCCGATTTCCTTGTCGTAATCCATCTTCGAACGCAACAGCAGAACTGCATTGTAAATCAGCATGCGCGGCACGTAGTCCTTCAGCTTAAGCTGTTGCATTTCAATATCAATCCTTTTACCGGCCTTGGTGCAGGCGCCGATATCGAACTTGACACGGTACGGCTCCGGCAGGCGGAATGATTCTTCCTGCTGGATCTTGTACGTCAGCGACTGGATGGCAGAATCGCCTTCAAGGTGCAAAATTCCGTTCAAAAAGTTCACAAGCGAAACTTCGCTGTCCAGAAGAGCCCTGAACGCAGGGTCGCATCTAGGGTCGAGGTACTTCAACCCTTCAAACTTTTTCCGAACGCTTTCGATGTCGTTCGTTATTGTTTCCGGTTCAAAGACGCTTTTTTCATCCGTAATCATTTGAAAATCTCCTTAAAAATGGCGTTGTATTCGGGGGAATCCTTTATTTTGGACTCGCCCTATTGTATTAACACGCTTTTTTGGAGATTTTGGACCAAAATTGAACCTGATTTTGAACAAAATACGATAAAAGACCGTAATTCAAGGAACTACGGTCTTTCATATTTTCAGTAAGGACTGATTATCCGTTATATGGATGCTCTATCGAATCCATGGCGATTCCGTCACTGATTGGCGGAGTTTTATCACCATCGCTGAATTGCAACAGAGCACCTTGAAATTTGAGCGGAATGACTGTCACGCTCGGTTTTTCATAGAGCTTTTTCATGGAATTACTCGTCTTTTTCAAAGATAACGGTAATACTATCTTCCAGCAGCTCTGCTTGATGATCCATTTCAATGATGTCCATCTTCGGGGCGAGATATTCTTTTTTCTGTTCGATTTCGTTTGTCATTTTTTTAGGAGTAAGGTTAAAGGTTGTAGGTTTTAGGGGGATGCAAAGGGGATCGCATCTGCAATAAGAACTGTATGGGTCCCCTCGCGTTCTTACTTTTTCAGCACTTTCTTTCCGTAGTAGGCACCCCTTGCTTTGTTCGCGCTGTTGACTTTGCGGCCCTTGAGGTCGAAGTCACGGAGCATCTTGAACTCGCCGGTAACAGTGTTCATACGGCCATGAAGCACCGTCCTGCCGCCTTTCGCATCGTCCTTGACGAACTCGACATCGATGGTTTCGGGCACGTAGTTGACGCTATACCTTGCGACGTACGACGCAGCTGCGACCTGTTGAGCTTTCACGAGTTTCACGTTGGCGTCGCGTTTCCTGAGGTAGCAACGCATCGGGTTGGCGTGAGCCCCGGCCACAATCCTGCCGAACTTGCCCTTGGCCGCTCCGCCCGGATTGTCGGTGGCGGCGAACGCATACGCAAGGCCGAGTTCCGGATGCTGTTCAATACCGTGTTCTTCATCCGCACCGTTCCATACCTTGTACGCATAAGTACCGGTAAAGAACCAGTCATCCGTAATGTTTCCTTTATCGTCAAGTACGCAATCCTTGTCAAGACCGCAAACGTTCTGGATTGGGCCGGTCTGGACGGTAGCCTTCTTGCCGTTCAAATTGAATTCCAGCTTGGTCTCGCCTTCTTTCAAAATAAACGCATACGGCGTATTCGGCTGCGGAAGCTTGCCGTCACCGATATAAGTCATCGTGGCTTGCCACCTGTCGTCCACCTGCTCAACCTTTTTCAGCGTGTAGAAGTCGGCATTGACGGAAGCCCCTTCGGGCAAGGCAACTGGCAGCATCGCTGTCACCGGGACGCCAACTTCGAGTTCGCGGTCGTAATCGACTTCATCGACTTCGATTTCATCGGGGATACTGAGCGTTTCCGTTCCTGTGTAAGTGCCGTCAATAGTCGCACGGAACTTGCCGTCACCGGCCTTTGTGATTGCAACAGCACCGAAACCACGCCTTACAAGAGTTGCCTTAAGTTCAAGCCCCGGTGCGGTATAAGTACCTGTTGACTTGAAATAGAGTGTCATGACATTGCCCGTACTGACAATCGATCCAATATCACCATCACCAAAAACTTGCTTAAAATCACTTAACAATGGTGTAGCAGTAGAATTCCCATCAAAGACACTCAAGATACCACGATCATTACCGCCAGAGCGAGTCTTGGCTTTTCCCGTCAACTGTAGCACGTAATCTTTGGGGACCGTAATCGTCAAATAGCCATCTGCAGTCCAACTATGATCGCCATCCTTTCCACCATCGTCATAAACGTTGAACGAAGTAACGCCATCAGGAATCGTAATATTCTGTTCACCACTTATGGGCATATTTATAAACAAGCCACCTTCCGCAGAACGGATTTTCGTCCAAGAGGGCGTTACCGTGACATTGGCAGAAGGCATAACAAACGATGCGGTCTTGCTAAAAGAAGAGGCCGTCATTGACACTTTCACGACATTTTGGTTTTCATCCTTAACTTCGAGATTTGCAAGCATGTAGTCTTCCGCAGGCGATATGGTTAATGTCGCTGCACGACCCTCTGCGACAATAGCCTCATCCGCATTTACTTCGCCGTCAGTCGTGTTCGCAATGGTCACGTTATACAGCTTATCCCAAGTCGGATACACCCAAACATTCGAGGCAGGCATCGTGAACGTCGCTGTGTTGCCGGAAATCTCAGCTGCTACAGCGTTGTGCGAAGCATCCTCCACTTTCAAGCTCCCAAATACGTAGCCATCGGCTGGAGATATCGTTAGCGTAACAGTTTCGCCTGGCATCGCGAAATCCTTGTCCGGAGTCACTTCGCCACCATCCACATTCTCAACGTTCACTTGTTTCAGCTCAAACCAAGTCGGGTACACGCGAACATCCGAGGCTGGCATCGTGAACGTCGCTGTGTTGCCGGAGATTTCAACAGCGACAGAATTGCCCGAGTCGTCGTCATACTTCACTTCGAGGTTTTCGAGCTTAAAGCCGTTGGTTGGAACTATCGTTAGCGTAACAGTTTCGCCAAACGCAAAGTAATCCTTGTCCGTAGTTACCTTACCACCCCATTTCCAGGATGAACTCACGCCATACAACTTGTTCCAAGTCGGTGTCACGGTAACATCCGAGGTTGGCATCGTGAACGTTGCAGTGTTGCCGGAGATTTCAACAGCGACAGAATTATTCGAGGCATCCATCACGTTAAGACTTCCGAGTTCGTACCTGGCGCCTTCAGGCACTATCGTTAGCGTAACGGTCTCGCCAGCAATCCATTTGTACTTATCCGAACGCACTATGCCGCCATCCACGTCCACAACGTAAACGATAGAATGCTTGACAACAGATACCTTCAAGGCAAATCCAGAATTAGCATTAGAACCATTTGATTCAAACGTGACTGAAACAACTTCATCCGAAATGAACAGTCTGTTTTCATCGTTCAAACTTAAAGAACCGCTTACCGCTTCATTGTAAATAGTTAGTTTATCAAAATCAACTTCTGTTTCTACAGTTCCAGAAATCAGGACTCCATAGCCCGTCGGAACTATCAAAGACAAATGTCCAAATGCGTCATTGCTGTAATCGCCCGACTTTCCGCCATCGTCATAGACTTTGAAAGTCGTCAAGCCACCGGCAATATCCGCTGCTGTAATCTCGACCGTATTCGTCCCGCTCACGGGCATATTGACATACAATTCTTGCGTATCCGGGTCTGTATCGAGCCCAGTCGCTGCACTCGCCATCGTAGCTAGAGCTAAAAGGAGCAAGGCTAACGCCTGCAATGTTTTATAGAATGGATTTCGTTTCATTTCGTCTCCTGAATTAATTTATTAAACACGAAAAAAGGCCCCACTGTAGGGGACCTCTGTAAAAAAATCTGGTGTAAAAGGGAAAAAGAGTTAAGCCGTCAACAACCGCCGCCGAAACTACTGCACGAGTGTGTAGTTGGGGGGGGTAAGCATTTTGCAAGTTTCCGGCATCATATCAAAAGAGATAGAAAATTGCAAGAATTTTGTCAACTTGGGGGTGAGGTGGGCCGAGAGAGGCGTGAGGAAAAGCACATGAGGGGGCGGCGGCGGAGCCGCAGTGGGCAGTAGGCAGTGGTTAGTGGTTAGAAAAAAGCAATAAGTTCCGTATCTGCGAGGAGAACCGTGTAAGCCGATTCCGGAACGGGGTCCGGGATGACAGCACAAAAGGGAACGTGTATGCGATTAGTGCTGCACTGGATCCCCTCCCTGACGGTCGAGGATGACTGCAAGGAGGATGGTCAAGGATAACGCAGCAAGGGGAGGCCTGCAGCTACACTTCAGCCAGTTCCATCTCTTTTTTGAGCTTGCGGACCATGTACAACGGAACTTCTGTAAGACGTGCAACCCGTTCTACAGAATCTCCATCCAAAAGCATTTTCTTCGCGATTTGTTCCTGTTTCATGAACACGTACATCGCCCTGTCTATGGATTTCATTTCGTCCGTCATAAGATACCTCGAACTAAAATTACATAATCTTACCTCTTCCTGCAATATATGAAGCATAGGGGCGGCGGAGCCGCAGTGAGCAGTAGGCAGTGGTTAGAAAACGCAATAGGTTTCGTACCTGTAAGAAGTTCTGCACTGGATCCCCTCCCTGACGGTCGAGGATGACAATGTGTGTGGGAACGTATCTGTGAGAGGTACTGTGTAGGGAGGTCCCCGAACAAGTCGGGGAAGACAAAGTGAAGTGTTCCGTGTAGGGAGATCCCCGCCTAAATCGGGGAAGACCATGCAAAAAGGCTCAATATAAAAGGAAATGCCCGCACAGAAAACAACCTGGCGAGCATTCCCAACAACCAATAACTAATGACTACTGGCCAATGGCTGTTGTTCAACATCCAAACTAGAATCGACCTACAGTCAGCCCCGCATAGAATCCCGGCCACCAACGACCTTTATGGTTCTTGTAGCTCACGTCATCGTGGTAATCGACAAGGGGCTTGAGCAAGAGCTTGTTCAGATAACCTTCGCTCGTCAAGTTCAGCGTTGCGCCGACTGAAATGCCAAAGAACGGGAACAACTGATACACATAACCTACTCTTCCGCGATGGTGGAATCCCGTCTTGAAATCGTCACGTTCGTCGAAGTCAAATTTGTCATAAACGTTAAAGAACGTGTATTCTAATTCAAAGTGGCTTCCGTACTTTCCAAATTGAGTTCCTATGCCGAATCCGCTTTCGTAGAATTTTTCAAACTTGCTGAAGCCAGAGCCTTTCTTGAAAAATCCCGCCCATTCGATATTGGAGTAGAAATAAGCAGTTCCCAAATGCACTGAGCCGCCGAGCGCACCCATTTCGTTGATGTAAGGAGTTGCACTCCATACGCCGTTACCGACGATGTTGATGATGCCGACTGGAGATTTTTCGCAGTTTCCACAAATGTTGACAATGCCCCATTGGCGGCCTTTTTCTTTAGATGCGTAGTTGATAACGCCTACTTGAAGTTTATTATTTTCATGGGATACATTTATGCCAGCAGCCACTTGAATATCGCTCTCCTTGGCCGCATTTATGCCCGCCGTCACTTGGACGTTCGATTTTGACGCGACATTGATTCCAGCTACAGCCTGCACATTCGCTAAGTTCGCCACGTTGATGCCTGCTGTCGCTTGCACTTTCGTTACTTTGGCATAATTGATACCTGCCGAGGCCTGAACGCCGTCAAGAGTGTCTAAAGCCAAATTCACGATACCTGCTTGAACGCCCGAAGACTTTTGTCTTGAAAGGTTTACACCCGAACTGACCTGAACTCCGTCGAAAGAACCGGCATAGTTCAAGGCTGTCGAAATCTGAACTCCCTCAAAACGATGTCTTGCAATGTTGATTCCGGTCGTCAATTGCAAACCGTGCATTTCCTTTTGAGCGATGTTTGCACCCAAACTAATTTGAGAGCCGAGCATGTAATCCCTTGTACGTGTCACAAGCAATCCTACCTGCAAACCTTTACGTGGCTCTTTATCGCTATCGATGATATTGAACGTCGTGCGATACCTTCCATTGTGGTCGAGCGAATCCAGGGAACATGCGATAGCGTCTCCGTTTTCACAAGTCCCTCTGCGTTTCAGTTCACCGCGAAGCACCGTCTGTTCCGCCGAAACGCTCTTGAAATTGTCAAGCGTTATCTTTTCACGTTTACCCTTCGAAAGTATTACAGTTGCGCCCATGTAATCAATATCTTGCTGGAGGTTCACCGCATAACGCCCAGCCGGGAGGCCAAGGCTCATTGCATGGCCACGCTTCTTGTTGAGTTCTGCTACGAGTTCGCCATTTGCATCGCGGATGTACAAGCGTCCATATACACCTTCATCCAAATCAAGCCCCGCACTCGTCGTACGCAAATCCGTCATCACCACGTCGCCCGTACCGGCGAGATTCATGTCGCGGCTCGGATGCTGAGCGCCGCCCATCGTCGTTTCTGTTTTTTGCAGCGTCTCGTTAAAGGCGAACTGGTACGCTTCGGACAAAGTCACCTTTCCGTCGCTGCTCAAGTCGCCAGCTCCGCGAAGTCCGCTTACCAGCGAATGCGTAAAGAACGATCCCTTGAGCTTATCGCTTTCCTGGCTCGATTCATCTTGCGTGCTGCTTGTGATAAACGCATAGCCTTTCATATCGCTGCTCTGATCGACCATGAACGCGGGCACCGCCTTGCCGCCTTTCACGCGGGTAATTGCACCAGAACCGCAAGCGTCAATCACTGCAATTTTCACGTCGGCACTGAGAGCGTCAATGCGATTGCGTAAATCTTTCCATGTGTAAGTTTCATTACCCAAACGAAGGCCGTTTTCGTCCGCATGTCCACTGTAATAGACAAGCACTTCGTCGCGTCCGTTGGATTTTTTGTCCTGCAAAATTTTTGCATCAAGATTCGAGAGTTCCTTTTGCAATGCTTCAACAGACGGTTCCTTCACGAGAATCACATTCTGCGGCATCACTCCGCCCATTTCCTTGAGTACTTTCGCAAAGGAACGAGCATCGCTTTCTGCATAACGTAACATCGGACGGCCCGAACCGCCGTTGTTTGCGCTTACAGCAATCACGTAGCGATTGATGCGGGCCGCTTCCGCAGTATTCGCGGCATTTGCGTTCGCCGCATTCGCATTAGCTGCCAATAACAACAACGCCAAAATAAATCCAAAAGACATTGCAGAAAGCACGCCAAAAGTTTTATTAGATATCATAAACATTATTTACCCGCCTTTTTGAGAGTAAAACCAATCACCTTTACATCGCTTCTCTTGAGCAACTTATCGACATCATTTTCTTCGACCGCAAATTCTTTCGGAGAAGTCACGAAGAAGAATTTTTCAAAGTAAGGGGCATCATCTAATTTGTAAGCAAATGGCAGCGAGTTCATTTTACCGGGAGTAAGCTCAATCGCTTTTACACCATCGCCCATGTGGAGCGTCAAGGCTCCATTGCCATCCATGCTGAAAAGGAGGCCGAAACATTTTTCTGGCACTGCGTAACGCAACTGGATTTCGTCGCCTTCGCGGACTTCATCGAGGTCCTGCAACTGCACGATTCCTGCATCCGTCTTTTTCCAAACTTCCATGCGAGCGTCAAGCCCCTTGATTCGCGTATCAGACTGGGGTTCAGCAAATGCGACCTGTGTATTTTGCGAACCATCGACAGCAGCAACATCGTCGCCGTTTCCGGCTGCATTTCCACCAGCCACGACGGTTTCACGCTGCGCCATGAACGCCACCAAGGCCACTGCGAAAATGAACATGGCCGCAGCCGCAAATTTCATAAGCGTAAAGCGCGGCGCAATTCTCGCTGCATTCGCATTTTCCGCAGCGTCCGCGGCGTTCGCTGTTTCAAGAACATCCGCAGTTTCTGGCACATCGGCCAACTTCCCGGCCAACGTTTCGAACGGCAACTTGTTCAAAATGGCTTTATTGTCTTCGCGGAGCATTTTTACGCGATTTGCAAACACCACGTCAGTCGCTTCGAGTTCACGAAGCATATTCATTTCTTCATCCGGCAAATCGCCGGTCAGGAATCGTTCTAATTTCCAATCGGGAATCATCACTTTACCTCCAGAGTTTTAACTTTGGCCTGTAACCCACGCAAACGCTTGCGCACTCCGCTCACCGAAAGCCCGACTTCACGAGCCGTCTCTTCGAGCGTCATTCCGTCAACATAATGGAGTACCGCCATCGTGCGGCTCGATTTGGGTTCCTTCGAAAAGAGTTTTGCCAACTTGCTTTTCGTCTCGTAATCGTCACATTCGTCTTCGGCACAGGCGATATTCAAAAGCAAGCTTGAAGAATCTACGTCAAGTCCGCGACGACGTTTATCGCGAATGCGGTTTAGGCATAGTCTCGTTGCCGTATTCCACAAAAGGCTACTCGGCGATTCCAAATCCAAGCGTTCCGTTGCAGAATAAATCCGCAAAAAAACGTCTTGCATCAAATCGCTCGCCTCAGCGTCGTCTTGAAGGAGTTGCAAACAGCGTCTATAAACCATAGGCGCGTACGTCTCGTAAATCTTCGCAAATCCTGCTTTTTTTAAGGTTTCTAGGCTTTTCACGTTTATGTAACACCTGAGGAGGTCAAAAGTGTTACCATAAAATTTAAAAATTTTGAATTATTCTCTATCAACAAAAAGGCGATCCCGGCACAAGGCCGGGATGACAAAGCGATACAGCCGGGATGACAAAGCGATACAGCCGGGACGGTAATGCGAAAAAACGCTCTAAGCGTCATCCGAACTTCGTAAAGTCTGCATGGATCTGCGGAAAATTTCTTTGCCCGCACCCAACTCAAAGAAATACTTGAAAATACCGAGATCCACCTTGGCAAAATAGCCCAAACGGTGTTTCGCCGTCACGCGACCGTTCTCATCTACTGTAAAACGAGCCTTGAACTGGTTCAAAGCCGAAGGTGCTAGCATCACGCAGTCAATTCCCTTCTTGAACCATTCCGGGGCAGAATCGTAATCGGGGGCAATCCGCGTTACAGGTTTCATCGGGTGCTGCACGCCCTGCGTTTCGCCATGGCCAATCGCAATCACGAGTTCCAGCTTTTCGCCATTGTCAATTTCAATCGTCGGAGTTTTCTTGAACGTAAGCCCCACTACGCATGTATTCAGCCCCAAAGTCTGTGCCAAAAGCACGATGTCCGCAGTCGCATAGCCTACGCGTTCATCGAACGAGGATTCGCAACCCGCAACTGTCTTTTGCCCGGCAACCGCAATGTAGTTTTTGACGTTTCTGAACGAGCCGTAATGTGCCAAACGCCCGCTGAACGCCACATCGTCATTCAAAACAAGTTGCATGTGGAGCGCGAAATTTTCGTTCAACTTCGCAATCCGGGCATGCAATTCTTCCACCTGCTCTTGGCTAAGCGGTGTAGAATTGTACCTACGCACGGAATGGCGTGCAAAAACAGCTTCTTCTAAAGTCATGGTCACTCCATTTATAACAGCGAAATCGAAAAAAATGTCACCCCAATGGTTTCTTTATCATCAAAAAAAAGATAAATTTTATATGTGTAAAAAGGAACAATTATTTTAATTTTTTGGGGGAGCTCATTATGAATATCCAAGAACGTTTTTTAAAGTACATCAGTTATACGACCACATCCGATGAATCTAGCGAAACTTGTCCGAGCACGCCTCAGCAACTTGAACTCGCAAAATACTTGGTTGAAGAACTGGAAAATATCGGGCTTTCGCAAGTGAAAATGGATGAAAACGGCTACGTCTATGGGCTTTTGCCGGCTACCGCAGGGCGTGAAAAAGACACCCCGATAGGTTTCATCAGCCACATGGATACATCGCCGGACTTTTCGGGCGAAAATCCGAAACCGCAAATCATAGAAGATTACGATGGGGCCGACGTCTTGCTCGCAGGTTCAGGTGCCACGCTCAAAGTCGATGATTTCCCGACGCTCAAGTGGCTCAAGGGCCGCACGCTCATTACGACCGACGGCACGACGCTCCTCGGCGCAGACGACAAAGCGGGCATCGCCGAAATCGTGACCGCCATGGAAGAACTCGCCGAAACGGACCGCCACGCCGAAAGTCGCGGCTACGAAAACCTTTCCGGCCACGGTGATATCTGGGTCTGCTTCACGCCGGACGAAGAAATCGGACGCGGTGCCGACCGCTTGGACTTGGATTATTTCAAAGCGAAATACGCTTACACCGTCGATGGCGGCTACGAAGGCGAAATCGCGTACGAAAACTTCAACGCCGCAAGTGCCACGTTCAAAATCCACGGCAAAGGAGTCCACCCCGGCGAAGCGAAAGGCATCATGAAAAACGCAAGCCTCATGGCCGCCGAAATCGCGATGGCGCTTCCCGACAAAGAAACACCTGCCATGACCGAAGGCCGCGAAGGGTTCTACCACTTGACCGAAATGCAAGGCGACGTGACCGAAGCGACGCTCAACTATATCGTCCGCGACCACGACCAGACGCGATTCGAAGACCGCCAAAATTACCTCAAGGAAATTGCGGAAAAGTTCAATGAAAAATTCGGCGGTACGCCATTTGCCAAAGCTAGCGAAAACCGTGCCGGCGGCTCAATCGTCGAGCTTGAACTCAAGCATTCCTACAGCAACATGCTGCAAGTCATCGAAAAAACGCCCGAAATTCTGGACAGGGCACGCACCGCTATCGAATCCATCGGGATTCAAGCCGTAAGCGAACCCGTCCGCGGCGGGACCGACGGAGCAAAGCTCAGCTTCATGGGGCTTCCTTGCCCGAATCTCGGCACAGGCGGCTACGGCTACCACGGGCCTTTCGAGCATGTGACCGTCGAAGGTATGCAAGCTGTCGTGCAAATCATCAAGGGAATCGCCAAAAGCAAAGGCTAACCTTAACATTCCAAATTGAAATAAAAAGACGTTTGAATTTCCTGTAATATTATTATACATTTCCAATTCAGAAGGAGAAATGATGTTACAGGATATTCTTGCTTTTGAATTGTTGGGGCTGTCAGGAAACGCGTGGTTTACAATAGCTGTAGTCCTCGCGCTTTTTGCAGCCATGATTTTTTCAAAACTGCGTACAGACATCATCTTTCTCGCCGCTATGGCTGTATTGTACGTAAGCGGAGTTGTCGATGTCAAAGGTGCTTTTGGCGGATTCTGCTCTCCATCTGTCCTTGTCATCGGAGTCCTCTACGCTGTTATCGCAGGCCTCAACCATACCGGCGTTTTAAACTGGATTGTCAAACATTTGATGGGTTCTCCAAAAACGTTGACGGGTGCTATCACACGTCTTATGCTCCCTGTCGCTTTTTTGAGTTCTTTGCTGACTAACACGACTGTCGTCGCCCTCTTTATCAATATCGTAAAGATATGGTCTAAAAAGCTTGGCATTTCGCCTTCCAAGCTTTTGATTCCGCTCAGTTACGCTTCTGGAATGGGCGGCATCTGCACATTGATTGGCACGCCGCCAAACATCATCATTTCGGGGCTTTACAACGACACCACCGGAGTCCAGCTCGGCATATTCTCGACAACGCTTTGCGGGCTGTTCTGCCTTACTGTAGGCGTGTTGTCCATCATCGCCATGCAAAAGCTTTTACCCGAACGGAAGTCGCCTTTAAGCAGTGTCGAAGATGACGATTTGACATTGGAGCTCCGAGTGCCTTCGAAACACAATTTCATCGGAATGACACTGCAAGAAATCTACGAGAACAATCCGCGAGGATTCGAAAAAGACAAGAATTCGATTCTCGCCATCCGCCGTTTTGACAACGAAGTCGAAGTCGCTACACCCGATTCCATCATCATGGGCGCAGATGCCATCATCGTTTCGGGCAAAGCAGATCAGCTCCAATGGATTTGCAACAACCTTCACCTGAAAAATGAGCATCTGGAAGGCGTTCTCGAAAATGCGGGACTCGTCAAAAAGTACAGCAAGAAAACAGTCATCTCCGCAACAATAATGATTTCGATGGTCCTCCTTTCGGCATTCAATATATTGCCGTTGCTTTCGTCTTGCCTGCTTGCCGCGGCGGCCATGATTGTCTTCCGCTGCTGTACAAGTACGCAAGCAATGAATTCCATCAACTGGGAAATCCTCATGGTTTTCGCGGGCAGTATCTGCCTGGGGAAAGCTTTGGAAACTACGGGTGTCGCGCAGATGATTGCAAATAACCTTTTAAGCCTCTGCGGAAGTAACCCTTACGTATCGCTTGGGGTTATGTGCGTTGTCGCGACCTTTATTACAGAATTTATTAGCAACACTGCGACTGCGGCTATGTTCTGCCCCATTGCCATAAGCGCAGCGACAACTCTCGGTGTCAATCCGCTCACGTTCTGCATCGCTTTGATGATTTCGGTGAGCAGCAGTTTTGCAACGCCCATCGGCTCCCCGACGCACATGCTCGTCTATGGACCCGGCGGTTATCGTTTTACAGATTTTGTTAAAATCGGGGTTCCGATGAATTTTATCATCCTTGCGGCAAATATTTTCATAACAACTATAATTTTTCCATTTTAATAATGTAAGTTAAACACGCTATTTAAAAAACTATTATATATCTTTAAACACGGAGGTCTATATGAATACATCATTCATCATTTTCAATATCATTGTTCTTATTGTTGTTGTCATCGCGGCATTCCGCTTAGGCGTTAAGGTTAGCAAGGCAAGTGAAAAAGAATCGCCCGATGCTAAAAATCCTACACCATACGAAGATTGTCTTGCCCATAACGAAAAAATATACAACTACGGTACGTTCACGGATGCTCGTGATGGCGAAACTTACCGCACCATCCAAATCGGCGACCAAATCTGGATGGCCGAAAACTTGCGTTTCAAGGCCAAAGACAGTTTCGCTCCTGACAACGACGAATCGAACGTCAAAAAATTCGGTCGCCTTTACACTTGGACATCCGCTTTGGACATTCCTCCTGAATTTAGCGAACAGTCTCCAGCCAAAGACATTGAAATGTACCGCAAGATGAAAGAGCAAAACTATCAGGGAATTGCACCTGAAGGTTGGCACATCCCAAGCAACAAGGAATGGGAACAACTTTTAGGTAATCTTAGCGAAAAATCCAACGGTCGAGAGCTGCGTAGCACATGTTTCTGGCTCGAACCTGGTTACGACTCCTTCGGATTCTTTGCGTTGCCTGCCGGCTACCGCTTTGACAACGGCACATTCAACCATTTTGGCAGACGAGCCCGATTCTGGAGCAAGGACGAATACGGCAAATCGAACGCGTTCCGCCTTGGACTCACCGACAATTCCATCGATATCGAAGGTGTGTATAGATCGGACGCAATTTCTATCCGTTGCGTGAAGAATGCGTAATTGCGGCTGGCAGTAGGCGACAAAGCAGTCATCCTCGAAGCGAAGCGTAGGGGATCCAGTTAACTCTTGACGATGCTATTCATTTAACGTAAAAGTCCCTCGCGAGTATTCGCGAGGGCTTTTTTCGCTTGCGCAAGAACGTTTCAGTTTCGAGGAGGGGTGTTTAGTTGGATAAATCGTCGCCGTGAACGTAACTTACAAAAGCAAATCGTTTGCTGTCAGGTGCCCAGGAATTGACATTGATCGTCCCTTGTCCGCCAAAGAGCTTGAGGATTGTTTTGGGTTCGCTCCAGTTTGCAGCATCATTTTCGCAAGCGCAGTTTCCATCGCGTTGAAGAACGTCGTTGGAATTGCGATGCATTAGGCGTAACTCCACGTTCTTATTGGGGACATGTTCGCCCGGACGCACATCCGTTTCCGTATAAGCGACCATTACAACCTTTTGATTGTCTGGAGAAATATGCGGGAACCAAGTATTCCAATGCAAGTCGTGTGTCATTTGCGTTTGTCCGGATCCATCCGCCTTCATGCAGAAAGCCTGCATGCGCCCGGAGCGTTCAGAATTGAACCAAATATATTCGCCATTGCAATCGTATTCAGGGCCGTCATTTAGTCCGAACGCTGTCGTCAATCGCGTTTCGTTGCCACCTTCCGTAGGTATCGTGTAAATATCGTATCTGCCGTTGCGATCCGCACAGTACGCAAGTGTCTTGCCATCTGGCGTAATGCCGTGGAGGTAGCTTGGGGCAAGAGGCGTCACTAAGCGCGGTTCGCGGCCGTCAAAGTAAATCTTGTAAATACGCGAAAGCCCGTCTTCTTTTGTGTGATGGCTTACGTAAACGCCACTGCCATCCGGGTCGAGAACGTGGTCGTTGTTGCAGTTATCAACAAAATAACTTTCGATTTCAGTCACTTCGCCCGTCGCAATTTCAAATTTGTAAATGCGACCATTGCTGTTGTACGTAAGGAACGTTCCATCGGCACTCCAGTTCGGCGCTTCGATAACGCAGTCAAATTCCTTGATGACTTTCGCTTCACCGGTTTCAACGTCAAAGACCTGCAAAATAGACTTGTCGCCGTCGCGGTTCCACGTTTCACCCGGAGAAATTTCAAACGTGTAGCTCACGCCAAAGCTTTCGCGGATTTTGTCCATGAACGTCATGAATTCCATCGTCTTCGCATGCGTCATTTCCGGGCGTTCCCAAATAATTTGTTTCGTGAATGCACCGCTAGTTATTGCGTCATTCGAGAGCTCGAAAGAATTCGAGAAGTCGTGGAGAGCGCATGGTTCGCAAATTTCGTGCCGGAACTGCGATGGATTTTCTATCGCTTCCTTGCAAGCGAGAACTTCATATTCGTAGCAGTTGCAGAGACGTGGCGGTTCAACGGTTTCAACAACATTTCCGGCATCATCAAGCAGTTCAAGTTTTACCATGTCATTCAAGTTTTGCACACGAATTTGCCCTGCCGTTCCATAAATTACGCCTTCGTTATGTGTCGGCGAGACCATCGAAGTCTTGAGATAAGCCTTTTGGCCGTTTTCGTACGTGAGGTTTATCCAGTCGCTTGCATCCACACCGGTCTTGAACTTGACGCATTTGCAATCCATGGATGTAATTTCGTTACGGACAGCTTTTCCGTTTGCATTAACACGATTGCCGAGGAACAAGTCCGCAAACGTGAGGCTGTAAATACCGATATCCAAAAGCGCACCGCCAGCAAGCGCCGGGTTCCTTAAACGCTCCACATGGCTCAAGGGCATCGAAAAATCAGCTTCTACAGTTTCGATGTCCCCGATACGCCCATCGCGAATCCAGCTGCGAATAGTCTCTAACGCCGGCAAGAATCGCGTCCACATGGCCTCGCACAAGAAAACACCCTTGTCTTGAGCCATCGAAATCACTTCTGCCGCAAGTTTTGCATTCGCCGTAAAGGTCTTTTCGACCAAGATGTTCCGGCCATGTTCAATACAAAGTTTTGCAAATTCATGATGGTGCGAATGCGGAGTCGCAATATAAATCAAATCAATAGCGGTGTCTGCTGCGAGTTCTTCGTAACTGCCATACGCTTTTTCAAATCCATATTCCTTGGCAAAAGCCGTAGCCTTTTCCAAACTGCGAGAGGCGACGGCATAGCATTCCACGCCCATCCCCTGTTTTTCCAAAGTCTTAACAGCAGCAGCCATCTTCGTCGCAATGTGACCGCATCCAAGAATTGCAAATTTCAAAGTTTTCATGCAGTAAATATAAATTGCCGACACTCGAAACCATCAAAAAATTTTGTACCCTCCGTTTACCGCTGTAGCCGAACAAGATCGTAAACGCTTTACACTCGTCATGCATCATTTAAACCAGTCAAGTCTGCCAATGTGCGGGCTCCATCCTCACCGCCAATTATTCTAGAATTTGATATATTTTCCACCATGAGCCAAATCAAAAGTGTTGCAGTTGTAGGTCTCGGGGCTGTCGGTGCCGTTGTGGCAGAACAGCTTTTGAGCGTTCTCGGGAACAAGCTTTATTGCGTGATGGATGCCGAACGCAAATCACGCTATCAGGCAAGCGGAATCGTCATCAACGGGAAAAAAGCGGACTTCAACTTTGTCACGCCGGATGAAGTCCCGGTCGTTGACCTCGTGATTTTTGCAACCAAGAATTTGCAATTCAACGAAGCGATCGAAGAAGCGAAAAATGCGGTCGGTCCGAACACAGCCTTGCTTTCGCTTTTGAACGGAGTGCATTCCGAAACAGAAATCGAGCGCGTTTACGGAGCAGAAAAGACGTTGTACGGATTCATCGTCAATTTGCAGTCCATCAACAAGCACGGAAACATCGACTGCGCTGGCCGAGGCATCATCCTCTTTGGCGAAAAAGACAACCGCCATTCCGAACGCGTTGAGGCCGTCCACCAGCTTTTTGAAACAGCGCACATCGTCCACAAGATTCCAGAAAACATCCGTCTGGAAATGTGGAAAAAACTCTTGATGAACACGGTTTTCAATTCCATCGGAGCAATTTGCCGATCCACATTCGCGGGTTTCAACTTCCCGGTAATGCAATCACTTGTGCGCAAAATTGGGAACGAAGTCATTCTGGTGGCAAACGCCGAAGGCTTTGCGCTCACGAACGAAGACCTCGAAGAAAACTTGCGCCTCACATGTAACTACACGCCGCTCGGCAAATGCTCCATGTTGCAAGACATCGAAGCCGGACGCAAAACGGAAAACGCGTATTTCTGCGGAACCATCAGCAAACTCGGCAAAGCGCACGAAATTCCGACGCCCTACTGCGAATTCTTAGGCGAACTCATCGAAGGCACCGAACTCGCGCGAGAATTGCAAAACAAGAAATAATGGATCCCCTCCCTAACGGTCGAGGATGACGGAGAAGCAGGATTGCGTCACTCGCAAATGACGGTGATGCTATAGATGTTTCACAACTTCCACGTCGGCGGGAAGCCAGTTGACCGTATTTAAAGTTTCGCGGTCAAGCCATTTGGCGTCCTCGTGTTCCAAGAGTTTCGGCTTGCAACCCGTGGCAAGTGTGCAATAAAAGCAATGCATCGTCAGGTGGAATTTCGGGTAATCGTACTCCACCGTGCAAATCTTCTCGCCAACATTTACCTTAACAGCAAGCTCTTCCTGGAGTTCACGAACAAGCGCCTGTTCAGGCGTTTCGCCCGGTTCCATTTTGCCGCCCGGGAACTCCCAACCATCTTTTTGGTCGCCATACCCGCGTTGTGTGGCGAAAATACGACTGCCATCTACGATAACACCTGCGACAACTTCTATAGATTTCATGGTGTAAAATGTAGAAATAACAGGATTTAACGTCAAAAATTGCATAAAATCACTAAAAACAAGCCCATAGGAAATTTATATAGCAAAACCTCTTGACTTTTTCAATTAAATTTTATAAAATTTAATTGTATAAAATAAAACAATGTATATGGAGAAAAATTATGACAATCTACGACTTCTCACTTACCGATGGTAAAGACAACGAAGTTCCGCTCTCTAAATTCAAGGGTGAAGTCATGCTCATCGTGAACACGGCAACCGGCTGCGGATTCACCCCGCATTACAAGCAAATAGAACAGATGTACTCCGACTTCCACGATAAGGGCTTCGAAGTCATCGACATTCCCTGCAACCAGTTCAAAGGCCAAACGCCTGGCACCGATGAAGAAATCCACGAATTCTGCACGCTCAACTACGGCACGGAATTTCCGCAAATGAAAAAATCCGACGTGAACGGTCCAAACGAACTCCCGCTTTACACCTATCTGAAATCGCAAAAAGGTTTCGAAGGTTTCGGACTCGGCGTGAAAGCCGCCGCAATGGCGCTCTTGCTCAAGAGCATCGACAAAGATTACAAGAACAATCCCGACATCAAATGGAACTTTACTAAATTCGTCGTCGATCGCGAAGGAAACGTCGTCGCCCGTTTTGAGCCAACCGCCAAAATGGAAGATGTCCGCGCCTGCGTCGAAAAACTACTTTAGGACATTATGAATTGCCCGCAACTTAAACTCGAAAACCAGCTGTGCTTTCCGCTCTATGCGGTTTCTAAAGAAATCACGCGACGCTACACGCCGTTTTTGGAACCGCTTGGACTCACTTATACGCAATATATCGCAATGCTCGTCTTGTGGGAAGAGAAAAAGTGCAACGTGACCGAACTCGGGAAAAAGCTTTTTCTCGACTCGGGAACGCTCACTCCGCTTTTGAAAAAACTAGAAGCCAAGGGCTACGTGAAACGCACCCGCGAAACATCCGACGAGCGTTGTCTTTCCGTTTGCCTTACTGACGAAGGCGAACAGTTGCAAAGCAAGGCGAAAAGCATTCCAAAATCCATGGCAAGTTGCGTGAATTTATCGCCAGACGAAGCGAAAACCTTATACGACACACTCTACAAAATTTTGGGCAGCTTTAAGGATAACCGATGATCAAGATTCTCTTTGTTTGCCACGGAAATATTTGCCGTAGCCCCATGGCTGAATTTGTCATGAAAAAGATGGTACGCGATTTGCCCACCGCCATTTCTGCAAGTACAACATTGACGGCTGACGATTTTGAAATTGCCTCCGCCGCAACAAGCACCGAAGAAATTGGGAACCCGGTCTATCCGCCAGCGCGCCGCATGCTCGCTCGCCACAACATCGACTGTAGCGGGAAAACGGCCCGCCAGATGACAGTCGCTGACTACAACCATTACGATTACATTGTTCTTATGGACCAGAACAACTTGCGGAACCTCCGCTGGATTTTGCCCCGCGATATTTACGAACGCGAAACCCGCGAACCCTGCAAAATTTCGCTATTGATGGACTGGGCTCACAAAAGCCGCGATGTCGCAGACCCTTGGTACACTGGCGATTTCGAATCCACCTGGCAAGACGTGAACGAAGGCTGCAAAGCCATGCTCAAAGCAATTTGTAAGTAAATTATGGCACTTCAATTCCGGAGCGCATTTTCAAGTCTGCGACGACTTGGTAATTGTGTTTCGGTGCTGCCTTTTCCATTTTCTATTGCCTTTCGCTTTACGCAGTTGTCGTCTCTCACCTCTCGTCTTTCGTCTGTAGCCGCGTGGTTCGGTGAGCTCACCAACCTAAGCGGCGTTCTTTCGTCTAAATTGTCCCCACCGCGACAATCCAGAAGCAGATGGTCGATGCGATGGCGAAAAATCCCATGACATGCCGTTCTTTCGCACTCAAGCTGAACAAGACCGTCGCCGTGTAAAACGTCAAGTAAACCGCGAAAAAGAAGGCGAGAATGCGTATGATTCCGAACGGAATCGTCTCCGGTAGCACATGCCCCGCACTTAGAATCGTGAAAAGAGCCACGAATTGCAGAATAATCGGCATCACGAACGCCCGGCGGATTTCTTTCGGGACGACTTTATGGCGACCGTTCATGGCGTACATGCCAAGCGGCGCTCCGCATGCAAGTGCGATATTCAGTGCGAGTGACGGCAAAAAGACGATTGCCCCGATAATTGCAGCAATAAAAAACATATTGCTAAGATAAAAAAATGGACATAAAAAAAGAACCCCTTCAGGCAAAGGAGGTAACCTAAAGGAGTCCGAGAGTGTTTGGGTATTATTAATATTATATTCATTCCATACTCCAAGTTGTAATATTATTGAATTTCTTGGTTACAACAGTGTCCATTTTTTTTGAAATTTCCTGTTTTGGGAATATTTGTCTCAAAATTTTAACGAAGCGTTCAAGTGTGCGTAATTGGGCTGGAAGTTTTTTGTTTTTGTCTTTTTGAATGCGAAAACGAAATTGCAGTCGAGAAAATCGCTGTCGAGTTTGATTTCGTTTTGGACGGAAATGGCTTTGGCGGGGTTTGTTTCGGGGAATGCGACGGTCAATTTTGCGAAAGCGAGAGGTGAGCGGTAGCTTGCGGCGAGTTCGATTTTGGGCGGCTTATCGGCTTGGCGGCTGTCGTGGCGGAATCTGGTGCTCGCTTTGAACGAGAACTGTTCCCACGCGGATTCGACGTTGCCCCTCCATTCGGTGGCAGTGCAGTTATCGCTCGCTTCGATGCAGGTCATGTTTAAACTCGGGCGGAGATGCTTTGGGCCTGCGGCAAACGCAGCCGTGAAACGGGCACTGACGGAATCGGATGCGACAGGACTCAAGACGCGTGCTTTGGCGGAGAAAATCGCGTTGTGCAGTTCTTGCCATTGGAGGTTGATGGTTTGCGATGCCCACAGCCAGTTTTCGGCGATGCCCTTGCTTAAATTCAGCCCCAGCGGAATGCTGTCGCCGTGAAGGTAGGCCGTCGTTTTCCATGAAAGCCATCGCTTGTCGCTTTGCAGTTGGATTTTGACGAGTGGACGGTCTTGCCCGAATTGATACCATGCGGAAACTTGTCCTAGCGTCGAGCGGGCTTGCAATGCGACGGCGTTTGCGTCCGGGAATTTCCAAAAAGCCGTAGCTATTTTATGGCTCCGGTTTGCAGAAAAATCAATTTGTGCTTGGAACGTTTTTGACGTATCGAGCATCGCTCCCACTTGGAATTTGCCGAAAGGGATGAACATGGCTGTACCCCATAGCGTGTCGAGCGGCAGATGGCTATGCAGTTCGACGGTTGAAATTTGTCCGAAATGCGACTCGAAACCGTTGCGTTGGTAGCTCAGCAGTTCTTGCGAACCGAGATGCAATTTGAAATAGTAAAACTGGACCTGTAATTCCTTGCGGTGTTTTTTCAAGTGTCCGTCGGAATCGTACTGGCCTTTCCAAGTGATATGCCCATGCGGAACGATGGATGCCGCTTGTTCTCGTTTCGGCGGTTTGTCCTTTGCGACTTTTGACTTTTTCTTGCGGGGCTTTTTTTCTTGCTTTGGGGCGGCAGCGCATGGCTCTTGGGCGTAAACTTCGGCGAGCAGGCAGGCTTCGTCGTAATTTTCTTCTTCGAGCCGCGTAAAGATTTCATCGGCCTGTTCGGGCGTGATGATGCCGTCGTCCCACCATTCAAAAACTTGCGCTTCGTCAAAGGGCGATAAAAAATGCGTTTCGTCTAGCTCGGGCTGTGACGCGTATGCGTGGGGAGTGGCGATGGCCACCGCGAAAACAATAAATGCAAAAATGAGAATTCTAGTCAAAAGAGTACCTCCATTATATAAACACGCAAAAGAGGTACTTTTGGACCAAAAATGAACTTAAATCTTTTTAAATTTGAGGTATGGCAAATTCTTCTTGGTCGAAAAATTCTAAGCCGCGTGCAAATTTGGCGGATAAATCCTTGAATCGCAACGCTTCGGCGGCTGGTCGCGACTTTGTGCCGCACCTCAAGGCCCCTCGCACAGACTTTCCGCTTTTCAACGGCAAGCGTGTAACGCCTTCGCTTGCAGGCCTCGACAAATTATTGCATTACTACGGCGTAGAACTCCAGCAAGAGACGCTCAAGCAAATTTGGGAGTTCCACCAGCTGCTCCGTGCGAACAACGACGACCAGGACTTGACCCGCCTCAACGCTTTTGAAACGATGGTGGAACGCCATTACGCCGACTGTACGCTCATCAACGCCTACGTGCCCAAGTGGCCTGCCCGAATGATTGACGTTGGCAGCGGAGCAGGCTTTCCGGGAATCCCGCTTAAAATCGTGAATCCGCGTATTCAGCTGACTTTGTGCGAACCGCGTCCGAACCGCATCAACTTCCTCAACATGGTCATCGAAAAAATGGGCCTCAAGGGCATTGATGTTTTTGGCCACAAAGTTACGAGCCGCAGCATGACCATCCCCGTCGATGGCGTAATTAGCCGAGCGTTCGAACTCATGGAAAAAACGCTTCCGCGTATCGCGAATTCACTCAAGGTCGGCGGTCGCGTATATTTCATGAAAGGCCCTGCTGTTGCAGACGAATTAAAAACGTTTTATCCCGAAGATTTCGGCTACAAATTTATCGGGAAACATTTCTACACCATCCCGAACAGCACCCAAGACCGTGCATTGATTATTCTCGAAAGAGAAGAATAATATAGCTTACGGCTCTAGCTTGTAAATCAATCCTCCTGCCGCTCGGTATTTCACGCGTTCAGCGAATTTTGGATTGTTCTCTAAGGTGTTCAAGTTGTATCTTGCTCTTACCTGTGGAATGCTGGCAAAATCTTTAACTTCGAATCCGCCTTGTCCGAAATGAAGTTCTTCGAGCCACGCTCCAACGCTTGTCGCGATAATCACGTCTGGGCATGAACTTTTCATAAAGCGAAATACATAGCCGTTATGACTGCCCCACCCGTAAGAACAGACCCAAGTTTTGCTTTTGCCAAGCTTTGTGTATGGTTCCCACATGGTCAGAAACGAGAATCCTAAATCGGGACATTTATCACTAAATTTCACATCGAATTCGCTTGCTTTGTAGCGAAGGATCTTTCCGTTTGCCATTTGATATTCGCAGACTGCCACTCCATTTACTTCGATGGCTTTTCCGCCTTTGATTTCGTAAGCAAACGGCTCTCCGTGAGTAGAGCGGGTGTAGTCGTACTTCGGTCGAGTCGGCATGCGAAAATCCTGCGCGATGCCGTGTGAAACCGTAGCAAAGAACACGATGAAAAAGACGGCGATTCGTTTCATCTTAAAGATTCCCCGCTTCTTTCAACTGCTTTTCTTTCGATAATTCTTGGCTGACTTGTTCCAGCGCTTCGCCTTTTCTGCGTTCGGTTTCTTCAACGAATCGCAGCATGATTTCGTCTGTCTTTGTCAAAGGCAAACTCAGCTTAAAGACGTTGATGGTGTGGACCCAAATCATGGAATACTTGAGAGAGGTACCAATGCCGAATGAGCCTTGCTCGTTGTAATTCGGCGTGACGATAAGGACTTTGTCTGCGTCGTATCCGCGTCTGTTGCCGTGCCTGTCGTGCAACATCTCTGCTACGTCTGGCGGACAAACGTCGCTCATCACGATCCCCAGAGCAATGTAATGACGTTTAGGCGTATAGAATTCGACGATATCGCCATTCTTAAAATGGGTGCTTTCCCAGCCTTTGAACATTCGTTTTTCTTCGGGGTCGCTTGATACCGTAGAGGTGTCGCTCTTTGCTATAAGCGTGCCGTCGGGGCCGTACCAACGTTCAGAAGTCCGTTCGACTGCTCCTTCCTTGGTCGTGATAATGTAGGCGTTGCCGGGACGCTCGAACACGTGGAACCCAAAGAGCGGCTTTTCTTTGTTCGTGTATTTCTTCGCGTATTCGAAAATGTCGTGCTCGGCTTCTTCCAAGCTCGTGGTGTAAATCATACATTCCAGCTGGAGGTCGTAGCCGATACCTTCGCCGTGATCGACAGCGTAGTCGGGCGCTTTGCCGTGGAAATCCTTGGAGTAGGCGTACGTGACGAAGTGGGCGTTGTTCTGGGTGGTTTGTATCTGATTTTCCATAGTGTTGTCCTTTTTTATGCAAAAAACGCCAGTTGTGACTGACGTTTTAAACTTTTTTGCAAAACTCCCTAAAAGAGTCCTGCTGGAAAGCGGCAGGGCTTTAGAGAATGTGTAGTTCAGGCTAGAATCGAGCCCTTCGATGCGTTGGCAGAACCTCCCGCTTCAAATGCGAAAGCTCTCGACCCTTGCATTAGATATATCGACTCGAAAATTACAGATGTAAACCGGAAAAGAAGAATTATTTTAAAAGTTACTGAGTTTAGAACAGAGACTGCAAATAATCGAAATCGTCCGGGTTCATGCCCCCGGTATCTCGTTTTTCCTGTTCACTTGGGGTGATGTCTTTAATTGGTGATTTTGCAATATCCAAATCTTCTTTTATCTTTTGCGCTCTTTTATCGCCTTCTTTTGCCCATTTGACTATAGAATCGTCGAGATCGTGCTCGTATTCAAAATAATCATAATATGAATCGAGAATGATATTTTTAGACCACTCTTCTCCTGCTATTGCACTACTGATGAGGGAATCCTTGAATTGATACAGATTTTCTTTAATTAAATTTTGAGCTTTTTCATTGTTTTCATTTGCCCATTTAATTATAGAATCTTCAAATTCATCATAATGGTCATAAACAATTGCTATAGCCTCTTTTTCTCCTCTTTCAGCCAGTCTAATTATGGAATCTTCAAATTCATCATAATGAGTATAAATAGTTGCTATAACATTTTCAGCGTCTTTATCTCCACTTTTAGCCCATTTAATTATAGTGTTTTCAATTTTGTCATCTCTGAAAAAGTCAAAATTTTCAAGAATAACTTTTTTTGTTTTTTCGATGCCTTCATTTGCAAGTGTAATTACGGTCTCTCTAAAGTCACTATTTTCTCGTGCTTCATATTGATTAATGTTGTCGTCAAGTTGTTCAAAGAACCTTTCTCTTGCAAGAGAATCACCTTTTCTAACCCATTCAAAAAAGATTTCTTCTATTTCTTTTCTACTCCACCATTCACAAATAAAATCATGAACCCAATCTAAATCTCTATGAATGACAAAAAAATCAATTATAGAATCCAGATCAAATTCTGATTTCTCCCCAAAAAATCCATATATTTCTAGAAAGTCATTACTTGTTATAATACTTTGTGCATACTCATTGCCTTCTATAGCCTCTTTCTTTATAAGTTCTATACAAGTGGGGTCTATCCAGTTGTCTGGATTGTCAATGATATTTGCGATTGAATTCTCACTTTCGTTATTATGCAAAAGGTTATAAATGATTTTTTTTGCGTTTTCATCATTCTTATTATTAGCCCAATCAGTCAATAATTCTTTGAACGCTTGAGAGTGCTTGTAAACAATTTCTTTTGCCTTTACGTCACCATTGTTTGCCCATTTAATCATGGCATCTTTAAAAATGTGGTATCCACCCATCATTTCTTTAAATTTATCGTAGTATGCATAAATAAAATTTCTTGCCTTGTTGTTATTTCTGTTTTCGGCCCAATCGACGATGGATTTTTGAAAATGTTGCGGTAAACTATAGATGATATTTATCGCTCTCTCATCCTTGTGATCGTTTGCCCATTTAGTGATTGTTTCGTTAAAGCTGGATGGATTATTATAAATCGCAATTTGTGCCTTTTGGTTATTGTTGTTAGCCCATTCAATTATTGTTTCTTTAAATAAACTTGAATTGCTATAAATAATACTTTTGGCTTTGTAGTCATTATTGCGGTTTGCCCAATCCTTTATGATATCTTTATAATTGGATGGATCGCTATAAATACATTGTTTTGCAATTTGATCATTTTTATTGACGGCCCAATCCTTTATGGTTTCATTAAAATCGTATGGATGGCTGTAAATACATTGTTTTGCGGCATGATCATTTTTGTTGACCGCTCGATCTTTTATAATTTCTCTAAAAAAGGAGGGCTGGGTACAAATAAATTCTACAGCATCTCGGTCTTCTTGAATGTTTGCTAAATTGATTATAGTAGATTCAAAATCGATCATGTGATAAAAAATAAAGTGTTTCGCATGTTTTTCACTATGGGTCGCCCAGGTTTCTATTGTTTTTTTGAAGTTTGTGTAGTTCTCGTAAATGAAATTAATGGAATTCAGGTCTCCTTCATTGGCCCATTTTGATATTGCGTCTCTGTAATTATTGAATTGGTCAAATAGGAAAATATTTTTGAAGAAGAATTCTTTGGCTTTTGGATCATTTCTATTATAGTTTGTGCGAGTATAGGATCTGTTATGTACGGATTTTTTTAGCTCATCGCCAATTATTTCTTCAAAAAGATCATAGTTGTTTAAAATGGAATCTAAAGCATTCGAATCGTTGTTGTTCGCCCATTCAATTATGAAATCCTTAAAGTGCTCTGGATGTTGGCAAATGAAAATTTTTGTGGCTTTATCGTTTTTGTCTGCCGAAATTCTTTCTCTCGCTCTACTATAAATAACGCTGTCTAAACCATCGAATGCTTTGTATTTTTTTGAAAATATAAATTCAAAGAATTGACTATGGTCCAAGATAAAATCAATGGCTTTTTTATTTCCTTCATTAGCTAACCATCCTAAGCGATATCTAAATCCATCGTATTCTCTACTTTGATTGCATATAAATCTGTCTGCATTTTTGATTCCTGCGATAGCCCAATCTACTATGACAAATTTATGGTTGAAAGGATTTTTGAAAATATGTTCGATGTCGTTTTTGGCCCAAACAACTATAGACTCATTAAATTCTGATGCATTTTGAATAACGAAATCCTTTGCTTTTTCATCTAAATGATATGCCTGCTCTATCATTAATTCCTTGAATTCTGCACAATCTTTGTAATGCGAACATTGGAAACTTTTCGCCCGTTCCTCTCCACTCTGCGCCCATTCGATGATAATCGACTTGAAATTTTCAAAGTGCTCGTAGATGAATTCTTTTGCTTTCTCGTTGCTTTCGCACATGGCCGTTATTTCTTTTTTGATTAACTCATTGTCATAACCGATGGAATTGCAGAAGAACCCTACAGAAATAAGGGCCGTTTTGTCGCTTTCATTGATGGCTTTTTCAAGAATATGCGTTATAAAGGGATTGTTTCCTTCGCTATCCTTGAAATTAAAATTCGTATAAATGATAAATTTTACAAATTTCGATTCCGCTATTGTCGGATTTTTAATGTAATATTCTGCAATTTGTTTGCAAATTTCTGGGTTCTCGCAAGCGGTTCGTATTTGTTGCCAAATATCGGCTAGTTCTTCTTTGCTGACATTTAAATTAACGGCGATTTCTTTTTGTACAAAATAATCATTGAAATTTTCTAGGTATGCCTTGCATACGGCGTTGATTTCGCCCCATGTTGGGCGTTCCTTGATTTGATTGCATAAATACGTTTCAAAATCGGTTGTGAAAATATTTTCATTGTTGAAGTAGAATAAATTATCGGACGGCAACGCCGATATAGCCTTGTCGATTTCTTCGTCGGATATATAACATCCGTGAATCCTCCTGATGTCTCCGTCGCACGAAAGGAGCATGTCTCCTTTGCCTAAAAGCTTTTCGGCTCCACCGCATCCGAGGATGGTCGAGGAATCGGTCGCCACTGCTGTTCTCAATGCGATTCTTGTCGGGAAGTTCGCTTTGATATCTCCTGAAATAACTTTTGTGCTGGGTCTTTGCGTTGCGAGAATCAGGTGTATGCCGACGCTTCGAGCTTTCTGTGCCAGAGCCATGATGCAGTCGGTCAAGTCTTTTGAAGAACGCATCATCAAATCTGCATATTCATCGATGACAGCGACGATGTAGGGCATATCCTGCGTATATGGAATTGGCATGCCCTCGATTTGCCCTTGATTTAACTTTTTCTTGAAATCATTGATGTTTCGGCACTTGCATTTTTCAAGAATGGTGTTGCGGACTTCCATCTCTTGCACTAGCCATTTCAACGAGTGTATAGCTTCATCAACATTCTTGATGACGTGCCCAGAAATGAGGTTGTGCATTTGCTCGTAAGGAAAGAACTCTACGCGTTTGGGATCAATGAGCAAAAATTGCAAATCGACAGGGCGGCAGTGGAGCGCCAAGGATACGATAATGGAATTGAGACAGACGGATTTCCCAGAACCGGTTTGCCCCGCGATGAGCAAGTGCGGAGTTTGCGCAATGTCAAGATAAACAGGGTTGCCCTTTGTATCCACTCCAAGTGCTGCGGGCAGGCGCATTCCGTTGTGTGCAGAATGGAAAATGTTGCCGAATGGAATTTTGCAGGGGTGCGGGTTAGGGACTTCGATGGCGACGGCTTTCTTTTCTGGCGCAAGAGTAATTTTTAAGCTTGAAACTCCCAATGCGACTTGCAAATCGTCGGTGCGTTCTGTAATGGAATTGATGCGAATTCCCGGTGCCGGCGCAAAATACACGCTGGTTACTATGGGGCCGGTTTCCGTTCCGACGATTTGACCTTCAACGCCAAACGATTTTAGAATTTCAAGAATAGTCTGGCTTGAAGATGTATCAACGATGGTTTTGAATTCGGCCTGTTCAAATGTTCCAATGTTTGCAACGGTAATTTGGGCAAGAATGTTGTGCATGGGGGCTCTTTTTAAAAGTTCTTCAATAATTTTAACAAAAAAATCCGACTTTTTGAAGCCGGATTTTTATTCCTGTAGTTTAATTGCTTTTTTGAATGTTGCTTAAAAAAGGCGATGCCGGAACGGAGTCCGGCATGACATTGGATGGAAACGTTGCGACAGCTTTTCCTGTCTACAGCCCACTTCCTACCGTCTACTGCCTACTGCCCACTGCGGCGAAGCCGCCTAGAATCTAAACAGCATGCCAAAGCGCATCTGGCCGTCGCGAACGCCGTCTGCACGGCCTACGTTCTTGATGGTCGCCCAGTCGAACTGCAATACGTCGGAGAGCATCACGCCGACACCGAAATCGACTTCGTTGCGTTTGCCGACGCGGTCGTAGAGGTAGCCCAAGCGGAGTGCAATCGTGTTAGAATAAATGAATTCCGTACCGAAGTTGAACACACCTTGGAGGAAGGAGTTTGTGTCGTCGTCGGGGTCAAAGAGGTCTTTCCAGCAAGCGATGTAGAACGGCTCCGGGTCGCCTTTGTCATCGTCCATCACGACTTCTCGGTTGTAGTCGAAGGCGACTGTCCACTTGTAATCGGCCATGCTGAGGATTTCGTAAGAGAGGCCGAGGCGCCATGTCAAAGGAATCGGGTCTTCGATGGTCTTATCGACGTAATAGACGCTCGGACCGATGTTCGCGAGTACCAATGCGAAGTTGAGCTTCGGCACCAAGAGGTTCTTTTTCAAGATGCCAATATCGAATGCGTAACCGAATGTGGTGGCTTCTTCTTCGCCAGCGGCTGCACCGGAACTCAAGTCGGAGTAGAAGAACTTGATGGAGAGGCCGAGACCCCAGTCGTTCGGGAAGCGTGTGCCGTAGCTGATTCCGCCTACGATTTCGGAGCTGTTGTAGGCGACGAGATCATCTGCGTCCAGGTCGCCAGAAACGACGGTCGAACCGAACGAGACGAAGTTCACATGCACACCAAGCGTTCCCCAGTCGTTCAGCGGGATGGTCATGCCGCCATAGAGGTGGTAGAGGTCCGGGATGTTCAAAACAGGCAAGAGTTTTTCGTAGAATGCAGTGAGCTGGTAGTCGGCGTCCTTGTACTGCTCCATGCCGTTCGCCGTGCTGAACCACACGTCGTTTCCTTCGGGGAGCACTGCCCAAACTTTATTCGTCGAAAGACCGTTGCCCTGGTGGTAGTGCGTCCATTCGTCGTCGCGTTTGCTGATTTCGGTATCTTCGCCCTTGGCACTGCGTTCGAGTTCTGCCTTGCGTCCACTGGCGGTCGCGTAATCTGGCATATGGCGCCAGACACCGAGGTCGGTTGCAATCCAGAGTGCACCCTTGCGGTCAACGGATACGTCGTTCACGGTGTTGTTCGCGAACTGCACCTGTTCCCATTTGCGCAGCGTAAAGTGAGAGAGACCTCCCTTGTGGGTCGCCCAGACGTGGCCCGAACTATCGACAGCGAGTGCCGTCGGGGAGAGGTCCATGATGCCGTCTTCAAGATTGAACAAGCTCCAGCGGTCCTTGTCGTTCGCGCTCTTCTTCGGGGTGAGGCGTGCGACACCTGCGCCATCGACGGCCACGTAAAGTTCCTTGCGGTTCTCGGACCAGACGAGAGCGTTAATCTTTTGGCTCGGGAGGACCTTGCCTTTCTGTTCGAATGCGCCGTTGCGATAGACGAAGAGACCGTTATCCGTGCCAATCCAGAGCGAAGCACCTTGTTTTGCAAGTGCTGTCACATGACGTTCGCCGAGTTCCTTGTCGAATGTTTTCCAACCCTTGCCGTCAAAGCGGAAGAGGCCCTTCGGCGTGCCGACCCAGAGCTTTTCGGTGAGATTTTCGTAGAGGATGGCCGTGATGGTATCCTTAACGACTAGGTTCCAAGGCATCTTGACTTCGACCACATGTGATTCGTCGTCCGCGTTTTTGACATCGTTGAATTTTTTCACGATTCGCGTGTATTCGTCAAGTCCACGTTCCGTGCCGATGTAGGTGCGTACGGCATCTTTAATCTTTGCGTTGCCTTGCAGGGTTACGGAATAATAATCGACCCACTGTTCGCCGTCGAACTTGAGAATGCCGTTCGTGGTGCCTGCCCAGAGTTCGCTCTTGTCGAAGAATCCGTTCTTGGAGCGGGATGCCATGTGCGTAAAGAACGGAGTCTGCTTGGCGTCGGCCTTGTAAGAACTGCGCCATTCGTCGGCGAGAGGCCCGAACGCAAGGCCCGCCGGGTTGTAGTACATCGCGGTTGCGTCATCGGCTAGTGCTGCTCCGACTTCGCCCATGCCGAGCTGGCGTGCGCCGACCGGCATCTGAAGGGTGATGATTGCCGAACCTGCGGCGAGCGCCATGGCCGGTGCCAAAAGAATAGCTGATAATAATGACTTACGCAAGTTGCCTCCAATCCGGGACGTTGTAGGTGTTTCCGTGTGTCGGGATCACTGCCTTCCATCCGGATTTACTCGGGTTTTCCCAGGGTTGCTTCGGTAAGAGCTTACAGTCGCAGCCCAAAACATAGGGGGGTAAAATTTCCGCGTGATTGCGAATCTGTTCGCGGGTGATGAAATTTTCTTCGCTGACGAATTTACAATAATTCTTGCCTTTCGGGCCAAGTTCAATCCTGTAAGTGGCGATGCCTTGCTTGTCCCCTTCGTCAATAGTCTTGATGGTCTGTTCGAGTGTGTCGTTCCACTGGTCGAGATAAAATTGCTTTTGTTCTGGAGTCAAGTCCTGCGTCTCTAGCCATGCCTTGATGGATGCTTCGGATGGCTTCACGGCGGTGAGTGTCTCGCGTGCGGGGCGACCGATAGCGGCGTACTGGCCCGATACGTCGATGACTGGTTTGGATTCTTCTTTCTCGTCGGAATTGTGCATGCCCACGTAAATGCCGATGCCGGCAAGGACAATGGAGAGTAGCACAATTGCGATGACGATGATGATTGATAGCATATTTAAATCCGTTTACGATAAATCATTACTCTAAAAAACTAGCATTTTCTATTTTATAAGATAGGAGATATTATGTCAAAATTAAAGTTTTTTCTTGTGTTGCTTGCTTCTAGTGTTGTCTGGGCGGTGCCGTTCAAGGTTGATATTGTCAAAGATGGTAGTGGAGAGCCCATTCGGGCGGGGCAGTTGATTCAAGTTCATTATAAAGGATATCTTGCTACAGATAGTGTTCTTGTGAACCAGGCGGCAACGGATTCGACGGTCGAGGTTCCTTATTTTGCAAATTCCTATTACAGCGGTACCCCTCTCGAATTCACAATTGGCATAGGGCAGGTCATCGAAGGCTGGGACAAGGGCCTTGTGGGCATGAAGGTGGGCGAAGTGCGTAAGCTTTCCGTTCCGTCGGTCATGGCTTATGGCGATAATTCCCTTGAAGGCATTCCGGCGAACAGCGACTTGATGTTCGTTGTTGAACTTGTTCATGCCGAGAAGCCGCTCGAAGCAGACAAATTCCCTGCTGATGTCGAAAAGATGAAGTGGCGCGATGTAGGACGCGGCTTAAAGGTCTATGACGAAAAGGCGGGTACAGGTAAATTAAATGCTGCGGGCAATACCATCAAGGTGCATTATACGGGCTGGCTCCTCTCCGGTCGCAAGTTCGGCAGCTCCAAGGACTTGGGTAAGCCGCTCGAAGCTGTGATGGGTGCCGGCAAGATGATCAAGGGCTGGGAAGCGGGCCTTGATGGCATGCGTGAGGGTGGCGTGCGTTGGTTGCGTATTCCTCCGGCGCAGGGTTATGGCGCAATGGCGTTTTCGATGATTCCGCCGAATTCCTCGCTCTTGTTCCGCGTGGAACTGATGTCATCTGACGTAGATCCGGAGCTTGCTGCAAAGATGGATTTCTTCCCGGATACGACGCTCCTCAAGTACGAAAACGGCCCTGAAGGTTTGCGTTATGCGGTTGTGAAGCAGGGCGAAGGCGAACCGGCCCGTTCTGGACACCGCGCGATTGTGCATTACACGGGCTGGATGGTGAACGGTTACAAGTTCGACAGTTCTCGTGACCGTGGCCAGCCGTTTGCTTTTGAACTTGGCGCGGGCAACGTCATTCGCGGCTGGGAATTAGGCGTGCAGGGCATGCTTCCCGGCGAAAAGAGAATCCTCGTGGTGCCGCCTGGCCTTGGCTACGGCAGTCGCGGCGCAGGTCCGATTCCTGGAGGAGCCACGCTCATCTTTGCTGTGGAATACCTCGGCGAAGAGTGAGTTCAAGAAAGTGCTTTTATGGTACAAAAAAAATGGAAATTTTTAAAGAAATTTTGAGTATATCTCTGTTACCCTTGCTTGTTGCTTTGGTCGCAATGCTGACTTATTATAAGGGTTACGAAACAACACGCAAAGGTGATGATGAAGAAATAAAAACAATAAAATTAGAATTTAAGGATCTTATTGAGAAGGATAATGATACGGACGTAATTAAGCTGATGTCTCATAATCTTCTTGAATTGAAGGAATATTATACGATAAATAAACAGCAAGCTAGAAAGTCTTTTTGGGCTGCTTTGATAATGAGCGTTTTGGGCTTTTTGGTTTTTGTTGTTGGAATTGCTGCGATGATTTTTTATGATAAGGATGTCTATGTTTATTCTATGATATCTGGCTCGCTTGTTGAAGTAATTGCAGGTTTGTTTTTTTATCTGTATAATCGTTCCATGCAGCAAATCAATATTTTTTTTGGTAGTTTGTTGGATACTCAACGGTATTTGTCTTCGATTCAATTAGTTGATAAAATCGAATCGAATAAGGATGTTGTTTATGCCTATATTATTTCTTTATTTATGGGGAAAAATGATATTGACATAAATGATATTGTGAAAAAGATGAATTAGTTATTGCTTGTAATTCATGAATCAACAGACTGATTTTAGTGTTTTTTTTTGAATTAATTGCAATCATTTTTTTTTCATTAGAAAAGCTAAAAGCCAAGCGGAATTTACGTAAATTCCGCTGTTCTCGCTAAATTTTAATCGTTCCCACTATAATTTCGCCATTTCCCCAAAAAATGCCGTTCTACACATTTATTATCTTTAGCAACCTACTAACAACTATTGACTAATAACCATTGACCATTGACTAGATCCTTCGACTTCGCCTGATTCTATCGCCTACGGCTCCAGAATGACAGGACTCCGCCCAGGATGACACGTTCCCTAACCCCTAAAACCTATCACCTAATACCCATTGACAAAATATCCATACCAAATGTTTACAGAGCAAGGCAACTTCGGTAAGATTTAAATATTTTATGATTGATGGTTACTTTTTCTGACATAGCGGATTACCGCGACTTCTTGAAGGAATTCTACGACAGGCGCAAGGTCGAGATGCCCTTCTACAGCTACCGCATGATGGGTGATAAGCTAGGGCTAGACTCCAGCTATCTCTATCGGGTATTGCAAAAAAAGC
>JAEEGJ010006192.1_pt1 | contig 36273 bp, 37 predicted proteins | sample 8958761 | NCBI WGS metagenome assembly JAEEGJ01 (sample SAMN16246546, study PRJNA631951) | gut metagenome | biome: gut microbiome; feature: rumen; material: RS-attached | host: Bos | place: Iran: Karaj | collected 2018-10
CAAACGGCTCACCTTCAAGCGTTTGCAGTGTTGGTGTGGTTGTGGTGCGCGGCGGCCGTGTGGTCGATTCGTTCTACTCGCTCATTCGGCCCGAGCCCAACTATTACGCGTGGTTCTGCCAGCAGGTGCACGGTTTGAGCCTCGAAGACACCGACTCGGCGCCGCTCTTTCCCGACGTTTGGGCGCAGATTGAACCGAAAATCAAGGGCCTGCCGCTTGTGGCGCACAACAAGTCGTTCGACGAGCGCTGCCTGAAAGCCGTGTTCCAAACCTACTGTATGGATTATCCTGACTATCAGTTCTTCTGCACCTGTGTGGCCGCGCGTCGGCATTTTGGCAAGGATTTGCCCGACCACCAGTTGCACACCGTTTCGGCCGCCTGCGGCTACATTCTCGAAAACCACCACCACGCCCTTGCCGACGCCGAGGCTTGCGCGGCGATTGCGAAGGTTTTGCTGTAGTTTACTTATTCTGAGAAAATGTCAGTATGTAGTTATTGCAATCTTCAATCGCAAAATCTTTCGAGCCATAGAATGTTGTGTGTAATTCCTTGACAATGTTGGTCTTGTCTTTCAATTGTTCATATAAATGCATAATGTCGTCAACGTGAATATACAATGTCAATCCTGCTTTATAATCGCATTTTGCTAATTGCGGATATTCGGTTTTCAGACTTTGCTCATCTTGGAACATCAGCATAACATTGTTCGCCTTAACAATGGCAAACACAAGTTTACCGTCGCTCGGTACTGTCGTTATTGTCTGAAAGCCCAATACCTTTTCGTAGTATTCAACGGTTGCAGCCACATCTGAAACCATCAAGTTCGGTGTTAAATTTTGATAAATCATAATCTCTTTGTTTTAATGGCGCAAAGATACGGGGCTGAAAATCAGAAGTTGTGTACAAATTCGACATTTAGCGCAATGGAAGCGTCCCCCCAAAGCGTTTAAAATCGCGAATTAAATGCGAATGGTCGTAATATCCGCATTCCAACGCTGTGGAAAACAGGCTTCTATTCGGATTGCTCTTTAGAAAATTCTTTGTTTCGGCATAACGCGTTATGGCACTGAACATTTTCGGTGTAATGCCTGTCAAATTTTTGAATTTTCTCTCGAACTGCCTTTGACACAGACAGATATTATTCAATAAATCATTTATCGGCATAAATCCTTTTGTGGCTTGTATATGTTTTACAGTGCCAACTATCTGCTTGTCAATGCCATACAAGTCGCCAAACTTGCTCAGCAAATAGTTTTCGATACAATGGATTTGTTCTGTTTCATTTCCGCATTCAAACAATTGTTCTGAGATAAAATCAGAAAACAGCGAGTGAAACAGTCTTGTATCGACCTTGTCGTTAGTAAATTCACACACAGGAACTTTTGTGAAAGCCGCAATGGCGCAAGGGTGAAAGCGGACACCAATTATTCGGGCTTTTTTGTCATACTTTCTATCAGAAAATGAAGTCATTGCGCCTATGATATAAGGCACAAATGGCGCCATATTGCTGTCATAGTCTTCGGTGCAGTTAAAGAGTATGTCAACGCAACCGTCAGGCAGGACTCGGACTGTTTGGGGGCAATTTTGATTCGCGTCATAAACCCAATATGTCTCAACATAAGGAGCGAGCAGGATATTAGGTTTATATTCTTTGTACATATTGCTTCGAGATATGGCGCAAAGATATATGTATAGGAATTAATTTACGGAATCAGGGAAAAAACGCAACGCTGATTTTATTCCTATGCTTCAAAAACGATTGAAAATTCGCAGTACAACTTCACATTTTCATTGAAAATTCGCAGTGGAGTTGCGGATTTTAAAGGTTTTTAAGCAGCGCGCAAAAAAAATCGTCCGCGCTGTTTTTTTATGCTCGCCGCTCCCATTATTTGGGAGTGTGGGTGTGTATTATTGTGTCCAGTTTTTAAAATATAATGATATGAAAACAAACATTTCTATTAGGAATGGGCAGAATGCTCAACAAGTATTGGTTATTGGTGTCGGTGGCTTCGGATGCAAGGTGGCTGCTAAACTGAACAATCAGAAACACCCTGATTTCACAATTGTGGCGTGCGACACCGACCAACGTGATTTGGAATCGGTCGAAGTGCAAAACTGTCTGTTGCTCGACAGCGAACAGCCTGGTCAGTTTGCACAAAGAGTCGATAAAAGCCTTGACTATCATAATGGCGACACCGCTTGCGGTCAGGATTATCTTGAATTTGCTGTCCAGCCATTCAGCCAACTAATGACTGACGATATAAAATCTGTGTTTGTTGTGGCAGGAATAGGTGGCAACTGCGGCACCAGTGCCGCTATCGCGGTGGCGCGAGATGCCAAAGCAGCGGGCAAAGCGGTTTTTGCGGTTGTGTCAGTGCCGTTCCGCTTCGAGGGCTCGCTGCGTATGAAAAAAGCCCAAGATGGCATTGCCCAACTTGTGCCGAACGTTGGCGAACTGCGCCTGCTGAATCCGCACAATATTATCGATGGCAACACCAATGCCGCCCTGGCCTTCGCTCTGTCCGAGCAGTTGATGTGCGATGCGGTGGAAGCTATTTTTGCGTGACTTTTAGAAAAAGTGTGTGGTAATAGTGGTTGGAATAACGTATATTTGAGAAACATTAACTTAATACCAAGGAAATATGGATAAACCAAATTATGAGCAGCTCGACGAACTCTACAAGGCAGTGTGGTCAGAATTTTCAAAAGCAATTGAGCCACACAAAGTAGAAGTTTCTATTCCTTTTTTGTCGACAACCGCAAGGTGGAAGAATGGTGTACAAACAGAAGATTGGTGGACTAAAGCAGACCTCAAGGTAATGATTGTTGGTCGTGAAGTTAATGGAAAAAATTTCTGCATAGACAAAGGCCACGGCTCTTGGGCAATGTTGGAAGCTAAAGAACCTGGTTTTGACTACAATGTTCCTCTTAGTATTTATGACGATTTCTGTGTGTCGAAGAAAATCTCTTCAGACGAACAAATTGCTGAAAACGCAGGTCCATTGTTCAAAAACGCGTGGAATCCTTTTGTTGACGCTATCAAGAAGACGTTTGCAAATAAGGACGTCGCGTTCTTTTATGATAATTTAGATGCGCTTGCAAAGCCGATTAAACGTGGTCAACTTGATGCCACACTCCTAAAAATTTCGCGAGAGAAATTCAGTAAGCCAACGTTCTCTAAGAAGTTGTCCATTCTTGGAACTGATATCGTCATTTGTCTCGGTTGTGATGTGAAAGTAGTTGAAGAAATTATCGAATCTCTTTCCAATAAGGTTGCTTTGTCTGAAGTGATTACTAAGTACACACAAGAAGGTAAACGTTCCGTTTATGTTATCAAAGAGCATCCATCTCAAAGTAATGGAGAAATAAAAACTAAGTATGAAGGCTTTGTGAAAACCATCATTGCCGACATTAAAGAAAACTTCAAATAGCAATAATTTAATGAAAATTAGACCCGTAGGGTCGGCAGGTTGGTAGAAACGTGTATAACCACGAAAACCAGCGTGCCGTAGGTACTAGAACAACGGTCGCGTACCTACGGCACGCCATTTTTGGCAAATTCATATTCTACCAATCTTGCGCACCTACGGCGCGCGCTTCGGCGACAAACGAAGGTCGGTTTTCGAGGTTGCTAATGGCGTTTATACATATATGCTGTTGAAAACGCACAAAAAAACTCTTTCCACATTTTTTTGAAATTCCCCACGGTGGCTCCCATTATTTGGGAGTGGCGCACCCTAAATTTGTACTCATAATTATTTGTCGGACCTTTAAAAAGCAAAGATTATGAGCAAATTATCAGAAATGATGAAAGAGCGGCCAAAAAACATTAGGATTCTTGGTGTTGGCGGCGCAGGCATTAATGTTGCAAAATTTTGGCGCAATGATGGCGGCGAGCGAGCCGATAAGTTTGTGGCAGTTTGCGATTGGGATGCCAAGGCGCTTGAACAGTCTGGTGTGTCGGCGACTTTAAAGTTAGGCGAATGCAAGGTTTGGCCTGGCATTAATAGCGGTGCCGAAGCCATTGAAAAAAGCATTGACGATGCTCGCGAATTGGTGAACGCCAATCGAGTATTTATTGTGGCTGGCTTGGGTGGCAATTTGGGTACCGAGGCCGCCCCTGTTCTTGCCCGAGAGGCCAAGGCTGCGGGGGCTACCACCTTCGGCGTTGCTTCGCTGCCTTTCCACTGCGAGGGGACAGTACGTGTAAGGCGAGCAACGGATGGGCTGCGCGATTTGGCGGCCAACACCGATGGTATGTTCATTTTAAACAACGAATCGATGACGCGGCGGCATTTCGGCGATTTGTTGGTGCCCGATGCTATGGCACGAATCGACAGCATTATGAGCTATTCAATCGATACCTTAACTTCTACGTGTATGCGGGACGAACCGCGCTGGAAAAACCTTGATACCAAAGTGGTTGGCATTGGCCGTATTGGTGCCGATTTGATTGATTATCTGCTAAAAAGAAAATACCGCAAAAAGTTGCTGGCCACATTCAAACCAACCAATAACAACACCGCGGAATCGGGCAATATTGAGCCGCTGCAAATTGTTTTGGGCGATGGCAGAACGCCTGATTTAGATGGCATTATGCAATATTTCGGCAGTCAGGACTCGCCCGTGTGTGTGGTGGCCGATTTGGGTGAAGAACCTGAGGCCAAAAGCGCGCCGTTTGTGGCACGGGTTGCAAGGCAGATGGGAGCCACTGTTTTCGGCCTGGTCATACTGCCAAAGGTTTCGGATGGAGCCGCCAAATGTGCCAAAGCCATTGAAACCCTTCAGAATCTGGCCGCCAACACCGATGCTGTTTACGCTTACCGAAGCGACATTTACTCGGGGATTGGCGGTGAGTGGTTGGCTTTTGATGTTGTACATACAATGTAAGCCAACCGCCTGATAAAAGAAGCAAGGCCAAACGAATCAGAAATTCAGAATAAAAACGGAGATGCCGATAGCCGTAAAGTGGAGGCAAACTAATACTAAACGTTTATGTATCAGTTAAATTTCCCGAACGGAAACGTTCAAACCTACAATTCAGTTGGTGAGTTGCAGAACGCCGCACGTCTTTTAGGCGGCGAAGCGAAACTAATCGGCGGCAACGGCAAGACTTTTGCCTTTGTGCCGAAAAAGTAAGTTGCAAAAGGCAAGGCGCTCTTGGGCGCTTTGCCTTTGTTTGAGAAATTGTATTTTTATAAAGGAGATGCCGATAGCCGCAAAGTGGAGGCAGAATTAAAAATTGAGCAATGTTAGGTGCAATAATTGGAGACACCGTCGGTTCGATATACGAATTCGACAATATCAAGACCACTGATTTTCCGCTTTTTTCGGAGTATGAATTGCCGAAATATCTTTAATTGTTACTAACAATTGTGTCCGCCACGAATTAGTGAATTTAGAGATGACATTTATGAAAAAATGTATATTTGTTAAATTTTAAACCTAAAACTATGATAGATTATTCAAACATTGGAAAGGGAGGAATTGTCAAAGAAGGTATTTTTAACCGTTTCGAAATTTTAAAACCTGCTTTATTGGACAATTATTGGAGTGATAAACATAGTAAACTGATGATAGTGGCAGAAAGCAACTATCTTGGTGACGATGTTGACTGCGTGTTCAAAGACCCAAATTTGTGGTACCAGGGAGATGATTCTAGAATAAAAAAACTTCTCAAAGACCAAGAGAAAAAAGTAAGCAACTGGAAGTATTATAGAACTTTTACCAAATTATGCAAGGTGATGAATGAAGTTGCTAATATTGATTGTAAAAGTGTCTATGAAGAAGCAGTATTTTACGACTATTTTTTACGACCAGCAACAGTAAAAGGAACAAAATCATTTGAAAAAGATTGTACACAATTAGACCGTGATGTGGCAGGCACAGCATTATGCGGAGTTATAGATATATTAAAACCCGATATTGTGATATTTGCAAGTAAATATGCGCACGATGAGTTTGCTAAATATTCAGAATCAGTTGGGTATAATACTAATGTGCGGATAGATTATGTCAACCACCCAGTTATGAGAAATTGGTATGAAATTGAAAATGGAGGACCAAAATTTGAAAAACTCTTAAAAGAGTATTGGATAAAGTAATAATCTATAAATAAATATTTATCAGCGCCCCCGATAAATCTCGTCCGCGCTGTTTTTTTATATCCGCCGTTCTCATTATTTGGGAGTGGCGCGCCCTAAATTTGCCGTCAGATTAATGATGTCAAACTTTTAGAAAGCAATGATTATGAACGATTTGAACAACATTATCGCCGTTCTCGAACTCGACAAATGCAAAACAGACAAAGAACGGGCAACAAAACTACAAGAAGAAATTGCCCGAAGAGAAGCCGAATTGAATCCAATTAAAGAGACGTATCGGAATGTGTTTGGGCGTATTGTTGACGAATGGTACAATGAGTTCGCAACTAAATTCCCCGATTTGGTACCAGAGTCGTTTAAACTTGACAATTGGATACAAACGATTGTTAATTATGATAGTGCACGCTGTACTATTATTATTGGTAAAGTCGAAAATGAACTTCTCTGCTTTGTAATTATTAAACTTAAAGACCCCAAAAATGACAGGCACATAATCGATAAACTGGCAATAGAATGCCCCAAAAATTATCGGTGGAAACGTGAAAACAATATAAGTGAATGGTTTGGAATCAACGATTTTGATGCCGCATTCTCGTATTTCTGTAAGATAGTCGGGCGTTTTTGGAAATTGCAAAAGGCTGAACAACAAAGCTGAAGGAGTGGAATGAATTGGAATAATGTTTAATTTTATGGGTATTAATTGTTTAATCATTTAAAACTATATGACAATGGAAAGCAGATTTTTCAAACCTTTCGTTGGAGAGAAGTACAACGAAGGTATTTGTGGCAAAAAGATTTTAGTGTTAGGTGCGAGTTTCTATTGCGACAGGAATGGCCAAAATGGGAAAAGGAATTGCCCGTTCTTTGCAGAATGTACTGACCCTGTAAAAAAAGATTCAAGCAAGTTTGACACCACTTGTTCAGTATATGCTGAACAAGGGAAGAAAATATCGGATGAACCACGATATGCAATGGAAACTGGTTATGCTGCATATAATAAATTCGCCGAATTTATGCAGCAATTTGTCAGCGATAAATCGTATGGCGTTTGGGATAGAATGGCGTTTACAGATTATTTGCAATTTTTCTCACCAACGACACAAACGAAAAAAGAGTATTTGACACAGCGAGATTTTGATGCTTTTATTGAAACTTTACAAGAATTGCAACCTGACGTTGTAATATCGTGGGGTACTGCAATTATTGAAGAAATAAGGGAGAAAAATCCTTACGTATTAGATATGGATAAATTGTCCGAAACTGATTGGTATGTATGTCATATGAACGTGCCAGGTGTGTCGCATACTATAACACACATTAATTGTTACCATCCATCTTCTAGAAAACACTGGGCAAACAATAAAGAATTATTTGCAAAACACCTTCGTTCAGTTCTACAATAAACATTTAAAGGTGCGCCATTTCGGTGCACCTTTAACCATAACTCTAAAAATCATTGATTTATGAATAAGACAAGCGGACAAAATCAATTGCCCAATGACTATCTCAACCTTGACAAATGCAAAGACGATAAAGAACGGGCTGTGCTGATTGCTACCGAAATTGAAAAGAAGCAAGCGGAATTAAAACAGTTGCAAAAACTGTATGGCCAACTGATTATGAGTTTTCTTGTCGAACTGAAACAAAAGATTGAGAACCAATTCCCAAATTTGAATTTTGAGTTCACAAAATTCGGTGATATACAGGCGATATTTGTGCTTAACAATATTCATTATGAAGTCAATATCTTCAAAGGCAAGGTTGCAAGCAAACTTGAATGCGGTGTTAGGGTTGGAATAAGTGATGTTAAGAGAAAAAAGCCAATGGAGAAGGTTGTTATGTCAAAATTCAAAGATGTATTGGAATATACTGATGGCAGATACACAATGTATAAAACGTTTAGTACCAAAGATTTTGACAGCGTAATTTCTTGCTACTACAATCTCATTGAAGGATTTGAGGAACTAACGAACACACAACAATAAATCTTGTAAATCAATCCAATATGCGTTCTAAAAATCAAAAAAAATCCTTCGCGGAAAAGTTTAATACTCAAATCGTACAATTATGGAAGAAAAAATCCAACCAATGTCAAAGGAGAAGGAAATAGTTGCTGACCAACTAAAAATGGGGCATAGTCTTGATTGGGCTGACCTTTATGCGGATAAGGAAACCGATTTCAGTGAATACATTGTTTATGAGGTGTATAAAGAGTTACAGACTCGCGACAAAGAACTTGCGATGCAAGAATTAAAAAAGCACGCAGAGGCATTATTGAGCGATGATATAGCCAAAGAAATGTATGTCAAGATAATAACGGAGGAGTATTATTTTTCTGATAGAGAAACGAAAGAAAAATCAATACGATATTCAAGTTTGTATAAGAGGGAGATTGCCAATGGTAAAACTGATATTTATGCGGAGAAATACGCGTGTGCCGTTGCCGTTGAGGAATGTTCAGAAGATTACGCAAGGTTGGCAGCCGAATTATTCGATTTTGCTTCGAAAAAAGGCGAAACAGATTTTTCGGCGTACTACGCTTTTGTTAACGATTGTGTTGATGCATACATAAACGCTTATTTTGTCGCTGATTACGAAAAATTGCGGAAGCAATACACTAAAGAATGGCAACAGGAAGCACTTTCAATGTTGAATAAGAGAATTGACGAGGAAAGCGAAAACCACTATTTGCCACTCAGTGGAAAGAGACATATTGATGCAGAAATGATGAATATGATGTATCCCGAAGGTTACGATGACGATGAAATGTCCGAATTATACGATGACGATGAAATGTCCGAATTATACGATGATGATGAAATGTCCGAATTATACGATGATGATTTATAGTTAAGAAAATCGTGAATCATTCTTCAGTGCAGCGCCGCCGATAAAACTCGTCCGCGCTGTTTTTTTATGTCCGCCACTCTCATTATTCGGGAGTGGCGCGCCCTATTATTGCGTGCAGAAATCCCTTAAGGATTGCTTAATCTTCCCTTAAGGATAAAAACAAAAAACGCGTATGAAAAAGAGCAACAAAACCGACAGCAATTGGAGCCACAGGCACGACTATCCGATTGATGAAATTTGGAACACAAACAACGCCTTGGCGCGGCTGATAGAGCCACGTTTGCGGGCGTTCTTGGCGTTGGACAAGCACGGGGTTCCTGTCGGGTTCGCCGATATGCGCGAATGGAACAACGCCATTCGGCAGATGGCCGATGCCTTTGGGCTGATGAGCACCACGCGCACGCTCACAAGCGAGGAGGAAACCACCGTAAAAACAGGGCTAAACCTTTTCTGCAAACATTATTGCGATTTATGGGATTAACAACAACTTATTTTTCAGACAATGAACACATTAAACTCTAAACAACACACCCACCAAGCAAACCAAACCGCCAATCTCGTCAAAGACCGAATGCGCGAGTTTGGGCTTGATTACCAACTCGAAGAACGGCTGCTGGAGGTGAGACTGCGGCACGGTCGGAAGTTGGTTGTCACCTTGCCTGCCGACAATCCCGCCCTGGCGCAGAAGTGGCTCGGCCGCATACCGCAGAGTGTTGCCGCCATAAACAGCGTGCCGAGCAGGTATCGGGTTGAGAGCCGCCGCCGCGCCAACACAACCGTCACCCGAAATGAGGATGCGGAGCGCTTCACTTTCGTGATAAGCGTTGAGGAGATAATCGTCAGCCTGCCCAAGGGCCGCGAGTTGGCTCTGAAGCAGTCGCTCACAATGGCGCAATTCGAGCAGGCGATTGACGAAATTCCCCGCTACGAGGCCGCCATAAACAGCGTTCCGCACTATTTCCGAATCCGCCCCGCGCTGCCTTGCGACAGGTGGGTGAATGGGAGAGTTGAGGCAGATAGGTAATAATCAAACATTAGAATAAACGTTTGAAATGGCATACAGCGGAACAACCTTGATATTCTCGTAGTTAGAGAAATTTTCGAGAGATGTTCTGATGCCGTAAAGCAAATGTTTTTCTGCCATAAAAATGCGTAGGCTCTGCATACTGCCTTTTGTGCCGGATTTTACTTCCACAGGAATTATCTCTGAGCCGCGTTGAATTACAAAATCCACTTCCGCCTGACTATCCTTCTTTTCGCGATGCCAACAAAATAGTTGCGGAGGCTCGTAGCACGACGAGTTTTTCACCAATTCTGTTGCCACGAAAATCTCTGCCAATGAGCCTTTGTTTGTAAGATTTCCGATGCATTGAATATAGAGCTCTGTCAGATTTAACCCCAACATTCTCAATAAAATACCCGTATCGAATAGCGACATACGCTGATACCGCTCGTTGGTTTCCGCGCCCAAAGGTATTCCATTGGCGGATGAATGTACCACGGGATATACAAGTCCCGCTTTGATTAGGATTTCTAATGTTAATTTTACTTGACTGAGCGATAAATTGTCGTTAACGTTGGAATAGACGAATTTGCCTGAATGTTGGCGGGCAACAGATTCCAAAACAATTGAAAGGCGTTCTTCGGAAATGCGTTTGCGGTATTTTTTGAAATCGTCTTTGTAAGACACCACCAAGTCGTTGAGGACGAGTTGGCAATTCCTTAAATCTTGACTATCAATGTATTCTGCCACAACCTTAGGCATTCCGCCTGTCAATATAAATGTATTGAAACGTTGCAAAAGTTTGTTGTGGACGACTTCGGCAAGAGGTTTTTCAGGGGTTGCGTTTTTATATGCGGAAGCCAACAATTCTTCGCCATTAGCGCACAAAAACTCCTCAAAACTAAGTGGATACATAAAAAGAGACCTCACCCTGCCAACACCAAACGAAGGCAAATCTGCCAACACAAATTCCAACAGCGAACCCGCCGCTATCAAATGCAGTTCGGGATATTGCTCGTAAAAATACCTCAACTTATTGATTGCCTCGGGGCAAGCCTGAATTTCGTCGATAAAAAGCAATGTTTTGCCAGCCTCAATGGGTTTGTTGACAATGTATGATATTTGACGGCAAATTTCTTGTGGTGTAAGCATTTGCGCAAAAAGTCCGTGCAATTCTTTGTGTTCGTTCAAATCGATTTCCACATAATACTTAAAACTCTCGCCGAGATGCCTTACGCTTGATGTTTTGCCCACTTGCCTTGCGCCGCGAATCAGAAGGGGCATTCTGTTATCAGAATCTCGCCACTCGTTAAGTTTGCTATCTATGTCTCTTTCAATGTATTTCATAATGTTAACTTTAATTTTCGGTAGCAAATATGTGAATTAAATTTGAATTTTCGGTATCGGAAACACAAATTAAACTTGGATTTTCGGTATCAATAATTCTAAATACGGCAATAATTAACTATAAAGTTGTGTTTTTCGGGATTTTTGCCGTATGGCTTACAGCGATTATATCGCTTCGTGAGAAATTTGGATAAAATTGTATTTAAAAATTTGAATCATAAAATTTTACAAAATTTTTATTCCAAATTTTCTTAAAATTTCTGCCCATAGGGCACACCCCCACATTTATCGCTCTGCGGAAAAAATCAATAAAAACTGAAAATTTCCCAAAACCTATGCCGCAATTTCGCATAGGTTGCTTATTTATTTGTCCCGTCGAACTTTAAAAATGTATAACTATGGCAATAGATTGTAAAGAACTGCAAAAGATTCTGTCGGTGATGCCGGCGGAGCAGAACCTGATGCTGGTTGGCAAGCACGGCATTGGAAAATCGGAGATTCTCACACGCTTTTACGAGCGGCAAGGCTTGCAAGTGGTAACTCTGTTTCTGGGGCAGATGAGCGACCCCGGCGACCTGATTGGCTTGCCGCGAATGGACGAGCAGACTGGCCGCACAGTTTTTATGCCGCCCTATTGGTTCCCTGTCGATGGCAAGCCCGTGGTGCTCTTCCTCGACGAGTTGAACCGAGCCCGCCCAGAAGTGCTGCAAACCATTATGGATTTGGCACTTAACCGAAAACTTGCTGGGCGGAATCTTCCCGAAGGAAGCCGATTGATTTCGGCCGTGAACGATGGCGAGGAATACCAACTCACCGACCTTGACCCCGCGCTGGTGTCGCGTTTCAACATTTACACCTTTCAGCCGTCGGTGGCGGAATGGCTGATGTGGGCGGCCGAAAACAAACTCGACTCGCGCGTTATTGAGTTCATTCGCGCCACACCCAAATTTCTCGACAGCGACGGCACCACCAGCACCTTCGACCGCGGCCTTCAGAAAACGCCCGACCGCCGCGCCTGGAAAAAGGTTGCCGACTGCATATCAGGCATAAACAACCTTGAATCCGTCCACAAGAAGATGCTTGCGGGAATTGTTGGAGCCGCCGCCACGCAAGCCTTTGTGTCATTCCTGGGCACAAGTCGACTGCTTTCTGGAAAAGATATTCTGCTCGAATTCCAGAAGCACAAGGACGCGCTCAAAAAGTACAAACTGCACGAGGTGGCAGCGGTGAACGAAGATATTTTCCAATTCATTGAACTTGGTGGACAAACACCTGAGCAAAAGAAAGTTATGGCCGAAAATCTGAGAAAATACATTGATGAGTTGCAGAAGGCCAAGCGAAACGAAGAGATAGCGCACTTCGCTTCGTTTTTCGAGAAGGACACCTACAAAAACGCCCTTTCGTTTGTCATTACCGAGGTTCCCGCTGTGTATGAGGCAATTATCGGGTTTATTGAGAATTTGTGATTGGGTGTTGGGTGCGGATGGCGTTTGTAGAGATGCGGTGCGCCACGTCTCTACTGCGGTCGAACCCGTTAAGCTTTCAACTTAAAACTTCAAAAACCTAAAACTAAACTTCCAAACCTTTACCTTCTAAACTTTTAACAATGACCGATTTACACAAGGAATACGATTACTGTTGGGAGATTTTCAGCCGTCAGTTTCCCGAGTTGGCGAAGCCAAAACTATATGTCAGGAAAATGAGGCAGAAATGGGGTTTGTGCGTGCAAGGCGTGCAGACGCACATTACGCTGAACCGCTGTCTGCAAACGGCCGAGACAGAGTTTGTCCGTCACGTTATCTTTCACGAAATGTGCCATTTGCTGCACTCGAACCACAAGCGCGAGTTCTACGATTTGCTCAAGCAGTTCGACACCTTGCAGATGCGTGAGAATGAGAAGATTAACCAGAGAGCGGAGCGGCTCAGGCAGCGCGCCGAAGTCATTCAGAAATCAATTGAAATGAGTGTAAAGTGTAAAGAGTAAAGATTTAATGTTGAGAACGTTTAGAAGGTTTAGATAGTTTAGAAATTAAACCTTCTCAACAGCGCAGCGCTAATCCTTCTCAACTTTCAACTTAAAACTTCGAAAACTTAAAACTTAACTCTAAACTCTCACCTTCTAAACTTTTAACAATGAAAGAGATACTAACCCACATTATCGAGCAATGGTTCCTGACCGAGCCAGCGTTGTTCCGCATTTTCTGCATTCAGCAGTTGGAGCCGAACACCCAAATGCGATGCCCTGTGCGGTGCGGCGGCGGACGCGTGCAGTACAATCCCGAAATGATTTCGCGCAGCCGCATTAGCAACACCGAGTTGGAGGAACTGCTCCGTATTGAAATGATTAGGCTCTTGCTGAAACACCCCTACGAGCGTCGGCCCGAAGGCTGTCTGCCCGAATCGGCGAGCCTTGGCAGCAATATGGTTATCGACCAGCATTGCCATTTGAATTGCGTGCAATACGCAAAAGCCGCCGACTTTCAACTGCCTGCAAATGAGTGCTATGAATGGTATGTCAACAAGTTGGATGTGCTGCTGCGCCAGCCGCCTATCGAAGACGATACGCCGCCCCAACCGCAATCAATAGGACCCATTCCTAGCAATGGCGACGGTGAACCTTCGGGCGATGCAAACGACATTGATTCTGACGATTCGCCAAATAACAAGTCTAATACCCCACCAAGCGATAAAGAGCAACCCGACGGCTCGGGGCAGCAGTCCGCGCAAAGCGATGATGAAAATAACAATGGTGCAACCAGTTCAAAATCAGATAATTCTGACGGGCGCGATTCTAATTCCAAAAACGAACCAAAAGGCGGTGGTGGCAACTCATTTTGGCGGAAACTATCGGAAAAAATGAAGCGCTGGCTAGCCCAAGATTTCCAATTAGGCCGCAATTTGGACGGCAACGCGGGGCAGCAGATGTTGCGCGACTGGCTGGCCGACAATGTTGAACTCTGGCAGGACGATGAGTTGCGACGCGAGGAAATCAACGAGATAATCCGTTCGACAACAACGTGGGGCACGCTGCCAGGCACGCTTGTGGAGCAGATTATTGCGTCGCTTGCGGTGAAAATGGACTATCGCAAGGCGCTGTCGTCGTTCCACACAAGCATTCTGTCGAGCAAGCGGCACCTGACGCGAATGCGCCCTAACCGCCGCAGCGGATTCGCGCAGATGGGCAGCCGCTACGACCTTGCGGCGCGGCTCTTGGTGGCGGTCGATGTGAGCGGCTCAATCGACTCAAAGACCCTGCAGGCGTTCTATTCGGTGGTGGCGCGGTTCTTCAAATACGGCGTCGAAACCATTGATGTGGTGCAGTTCGATGCCGCCCTTCAAGGCGAGGTTGTCACCTTCAAGAAACGCCCCACAAAGGTTGAGGTCCGAGGCCGTGGCGGTACAAGTTTCCAAGAGGTTTTCGACTATCTGAAAGACCACCGCAAATACGACGGTCTTTTGATTTTCACCGATGGCTACGCCCCCGAGCCCAGCGTCGATTTCGCTATGCGCACCAAAGTGCTTTGGATTTGCCGCAGCGAGCAGGAGTACAACGTGCACCACGAGTGGATGGAGAAAACTGGCCGCGCCTGCTGGATAGAGTTTTAGTAAACACAAACATTTTCAACTTGTTAAATATTTAAACTAAACACTAAACACTCACCCCTAAACTTTTTTAAACTATGGACGCGGAAGAGTTACTTGAAAAGTGGAAAAAAGATTCGTCACAAGTCAATTTCGCCGAACTTAAACGATTGTTTTTCAATCAAAAAATAGTTGCGTTTTTGGAAGGCAACAAATATGAACCCCGATATTGGAAGTATGAGGAAAAAAAGATGGATGACTTCATAGCCAATATCGGACAAGAGTTGCCTGAAGCCGAATTAGTCTGTGACAAAAGCAACAAACGGCTGTTTTTAAGTATGAAGAATGTCGATTTTGAGTTAACAAATTTTGGCATTCGTATTTATGACCGTTCAATTTCATTTCCAGATAAATACGCGTCGTACGATATGGCAAATTTGTTGCAAAAGTTCGACAATGCTATGGCTGAATGGGAAACCGAATTCAGATTGTTTTGCACTGAAAATCAGCAGACAATTGAGAATTGTGAGAAGAAACGCCTTGCTGAACACTCTGGAAAGATGAGAGTTCTATCCGATTATTTGGAATGTATGGTTATGAACACCGCCTTGATGTATAGGCAATTGTTGCCGCATATGTGTGAGTCGGTTGTTAATGCATTGAAAAATAATAGAATAGAGCCAGTTTGCAACACATTGCAATTCAACTATTGCAAATTTGATTTTAAGACAAATGTAACAGAAAACGTAAGATTGGACTTTAATCACGGTAGAAGTTGTTATGTGGGCCTGCATTCTGCTGATTTTTATCTCGAAATCGACCGCCGCATACCGCAATGGATTGAGGAAGGCAAAGAATTGGAGCGCGAATTCGACAAGCGTGAGAAAATTCAGCAGATAAATGAAAACACGGTTAAAGTGCTTGTAAAGAATAAGATGCGTGAGTTGGGCTGCGAATACAGCTTAAACCAAAAAGAGCAAAACTATCACTATCAGCAGTCAGCGAAGCCAAAAGAGTATGTTTTGGAAGTTAAATTGCAGAAAAGCAGAAAGTTAGTGGTAACCGTTCCGCCCGACAATTTCGACCGAGTGCGCAAAATACTCGATTCAATTGAGGCTTCAATCAATGCCATAAACAGCGTGCCAATGAACCACCGAATCGAATTCCAAAGCGTTGGCCGCGAAAGTTGGACAAAGGAATAAGTCATTTAGGATGTAGGAGTTAGGAATTAACAATGAATAATAAAAAAGATGGTTTTCAACTTGTTTTAACCCCCAACACCTAATACACTAAAACGATTCACCAGTTAACCGATTAAACAGCAATCTAAACTCTAAACCCTCACCTCTAAACTTTCAAAACTATGGATATCAATATATTAGTCGGCAAACTAAAGAAATTTAAAAACTACCCATTGTCTAATAAGGAATTGGTTAATGTTTTGTTTTACGAGGAGAAACTGAGAGAGATGAACTATGTGCCAAAGCCTGGATATGCAGATTTTTGGCAATTTTCGGATAACGCAAAAGAGCTCTGTCCTGGCATTGGTTCCAGCCTCTACAATATACTTTTCAGCAATGTGTGGTTTGCAAACAAATGGCGAGGAGGTCAAGAAGATGATGGTGTGTATTGTCGATTTTATGTTGACAATAGTATCGGCTGGCGGTGGTTCCCTCTCACAAAAAATTGGAATTTCGATGTTGAAGATGTAGTGCGTCAGATGCAGAAAATCAACGATTTAATTCCCGAATGGGAGGAGGAGTTCAAGCTTTTTTGGAACGAGAAACGCGAAACCTTGCAGCACGAATTACAGAAACATAACAAAACCAAGCAGATAGGCGCAAACACCGCCGTTGTTCTCGCTAAAAACCGAATGCGCGAGTTGGGCTGCGAGTATCAAATCGAAGGGCAGACGCTCGAAATCAAACTCTTGTACGGTCGCAAATTCAGCATATCACTGCAAATCAACAATATGAGCGCCGTAAAACGGATTCTCGCCCGAATTCCGCAGTGCGCCGATGCCATTAACAGCGTGCCCGATGGCTACCAGATAAAGATTTTTTCGCCCAACGATATGATGGCCGTTGGTAAGGCACCTTCCGATGTCGATAGTCTGATGCGCCAGCTTGGCTACCAATACGCGTGCGACACCGAATACACTATGACCTTTCCTAAATCGGTGCGTTTGAGCAAGTTGTTTGTCAGTCTGCCCAAAAAGCGCGAGTTGGTGATTGAAGAAGTGCAATTGCGGTGGCTGCCGTCGGAGCGCCTGTCGGCCACCCTTCCCGCCTACATTGACGCCATAAACAGCGTTCCGAGCAGTTTCCGCATTCGCAAGGCGCTTCCGTGCGACAAGTGGACGAAGGAAACATAAACTAAAACCGAAAACTTAAACGTAAACGAAACCCAAAAACTGATACCATTTGCGGTTAGGCCTTAACCTTATCACCGCGCCGACGGCGCAACACAACATAGCCCAACGCAGAGTGAGCGAAGCGAACGGCACGTTGGGTAATGCGAATTAAAGAGAAACGCGCCCTATAGGTGCAAAAGATGAAGAAAATGTCTAACGCAACCCCGATGACGCAATTAATAGATTACAACCATTTTGCTTTAACCGCTGTCAAAAACACAAGCTATTTTCGCTTGATTTTGTCAAAAACACAATAAAAATTTGACCGATTTTGTCAAAAACACAAGATTTTCAAAAAAATCATTTCCGCCGCATTTTTCGTCTGCCACTCTCATTATTTGGGAGCAAGGTGTCCTAATATTGCTGTCAGATTAATGATGTCGAACCATAAAAACGAATGATTATGAACGATTTGAACAAAACAATTGCCACTCTCGAACTCGACAAATGCTACACCGACAAAGAGCGGGCGGCAGTTCTTCAAAAAGAAATGGCCCGAAGGGAAGCCGAATTGAACCCAATTAAAGAGACGTATCGAAATGTGTATGGGCGTATTGTTGACGAATGGTACAATGAGTTTGCAACTATATATCCCGATTTGGCGCAACAGCTGTTTAAGAGAGGAGATGAGATGTGGGTTGTGGTTTATCTTGGAGAAATTCGTTATGAAATAAAAATTGAAAACGATAGAAAAGTACTTTACAATGCATTGTGGGCCACCAAAAGTATGTCTGTTGAGATGATACGTAAATTTGAGGATTTAATGTCGCGTAGATTTGCGCAAGTAGCTTTGTTTGAGCATTTTGGTATCAACGATTTTGATGCCGCATTTTCGCATTTCTGCAAGTTGGTTGAGCGTTTTTTGGAACTGCAAAAGGCTGCAAGCAAAGTTGAAGAAGTAGAATGAATTGGGATAATTTTTAACTTTAAGGGGTTTATTGTTAAATTATTAAAAGTCAACTGCTATGGAAAAGAATTATGTGGAAGAAAACGAGAAGATTCTTGACGCGTGGGAGCAAGAGTATAAAAATCGAGGAAAAGATATTTACTTTTCACGTGATGGAATTATGTTTCGAGGAGAATTTGCAAAAAAAAATGATGGAAATTGGTATCGTAAAAAGAGTGGAAATGAAAACGAATTATGGGCAAAGTGTCCGTTACGTATTCTCTACTTGACAAAAGACCAAAATGCGGGTGAAAACCACGACCAAAATTGGGATTGCAGAGTGGGCTCACTTCACCACCCCAATAGTGATATTGCTGATTATAAATTATTTAAAGTGAGTAGTGGGTTTAACCAAAATCTCGCCAATTCTTTATATGGTTTGGCAACAACCACACCAGAAAAATTTGTTGAATTTGAAGACCTTGATGAAAAAGAAGTTGTCAAAGTTTCAGATGAGTATCCTTTCGCTCATATTAATTGCAAAAAAGAAGCTGGTGGGGCTAAATGCTCTGATGCGGTTTTAGATGCGGCGATGAAAGAATATTCAGCATTTTTAAAACAACAGATTTTGAATTTGGACGCAGACATTATTGTATGCAGTGGTGGGTGGCGTGGAAATGCGAATGAGGATGTTATGGTAAACTTTTTGAATAGTATTGGGTACAAATTTGAGCGTGATAAAGATTGTGGTAACTATGTTTTTCACTATGATGAAACTAATAATAAAGTTGCTATCAGTGCATACCATTTAGGTTATTTCGTTTATGGAAGAAAACAAATGTACGATGATATTGTTAAGACATATTATCTTTTCCTACGGAAATATCCTGATTTCTTAAAATCACAACGCAAATAATTTTTGTTTCATAATTTTGATAGTGCAGCGTGGCGCGAAAAAAAACGCCACGCTGTTTTTTTGTCCGCCACTCTCATTATTCGGGAGTTGTACCCCATAATATTGCGTGCAGAAATCCCTTAAGGATTACTTAATGTTCCCTTAATGATAAACACGAAAAACGCGTATGAAAAAGAGCAACAATACCAACGGCAACCGCAGCCACAAGCACGACTTTCCCGAAGTGGAGATTTGGAACACCGCCAACACCCTGGCGAGGCTCATAGCGCCCCGTTTGCGGGCCTTTGCGGCCATTGACAAGCACGGCTTTCCTGTCGGGTTTGCCGATATGTGCCAATGGAACAGCGCCATACGGCAGATGGCCGATGCCTTCGAACTGTTGAGCACCACGCGCACGCTCACAACCGACGAGGAAACCGCCGTTAAAACGGGGCTCGACCTTTTCTGCAAATACTATCGCAATTTATGGGATTGATGAGGTGGAAATCAACAGAAAAACTGAAAATAGAAAATCAACAATTAAAAACGTAACACTATGGACGTGAATAAATTAATCGCCAAATTTAAAAAGAATGATAATCCCGATTGGAAGCAATTTTATGGCACTTTTATCGAGGAGAAACTGAAGGAAATACAATATACGCCCAAGACGGCGCAGGCATTGGCCTTTTTCAATAATGCTATATCACTCATTATTGGCTACATTATGGAAACGCAACGAAACGTACAGATAGATAATAATTTAAGATTTACCATAAATGATTGTTGGGTGGGTTGTTATGTCAACATTCATTGTGTTGGGTGGTTCGATATTTCGAAAATTCACCTAAATGAAAAAAAAGATGCCAGGGAGCATAAATTGCAAGAAATTGCCAATTCCATTCCGAACGAAGAATATCAAAAAATCGTCGATTCCCTACCCGAATGGAATGAGGAGTTTAAGACAATCTGCCGCGAAAATGTCAGGCAAATCGAGGTCATTATATTTGGAAAATTTGACCCAAGATACGATATTTTATACCATTATTTAGAACAGAAAATAGAGTTGATGAAGTTTTTGTGTTACGGAGAACGTGGCGCAACTGCAAGCAAATTGAAGGCATTAGGCTTCCCATTCGAAAAACGAATAACCGCACCCGAAAGTATCACTCGCAATGGTATTACCTTTATAAGTGATCCAATCCCAAACGATTGGATTATCAGATGCAATAATTTTACAATTAAAAAGGGCAGATGGCCGAGGGGTAAAATGATATTTAATATTGCCAATATTGGCATATCGCCGCACCAAAATTTGCCAGCCGAAACCATTCGCGAAATCGACCGCAGCGTTCCGCAATGGATTGAGGAGGCTAAAGCCCTTCAGCACGAATTGGATAAACGGCAAAAAATCAAGCAAATCAACAAAAACACGACCGCCACTCTCGTCAAAAACCGAATGTGCGAGTTAGGCTTTGAGTACCAACTCAAAGGTCGGTCTTTAGAAGTGAAACTGCTGTACGGCAGAAAATTAGTAGTGCGTTTGCCCGACAATCCAGCCACCGTTGAGCGTCTGCTTGGCCGTCTGCCGCAATACGTCGAGGCCGTCAACAGCGTGCCAGACGAGTATCGGGTAAGGAGCTGCGTCTATACTGCCGCACCTGACGATACCGAAACGGCTGACAATCAAACGGAGAAACCAAAATCAGGCGAGATTCCATTCGAAATGACCATTGAGGAGATAATCGTCCGTCTGCCCAAAAACCGCGAACTGGCGCGCCAAACCGAAGGACTGACAATGGACGAGGTTGCGCAACTATGCGACGAAATGCCCGCCCACATTGCCGCCATTAACAGCGTTCCAAGTAATTTCCGAATCCGCAAGGTGCTTCAGTGCGACAAGTGGGAGAAGGAATCGTAATTTAAGGTACATTTGAACTTTGAAATTTCAGAAAATGAAAATCCTTCACCTTTCCGACACTCACGGGCTTCACAGTCAGATTGGCCGAATGCCCGATGCCGATGTGATTGTCCACAGCGGCGATTTCACCCATTTCGGGACGGCGGATGAGTGCCTGAAATTTCTCAATTGGTTCATTGAGCTGCCCTACAAGCACAAGATTTTCGTTGTCGGCAACCACGATTTATGCCTTTACGATGCCGATAATATCGAAAACCTCCCAGCCAACGTCCACTTTTTGCAAGACCGCGGCGTAACCATTGACGGTGTGAGGTTCTACGGCACTGGCTATATGCACTATGCCGCCATTCCCGCTGATACTCAGGTGCTTGTCACGCACGAGCCGCCCCTCGGCATTCTCGACCGGGAGGAGAGCCTTGGGATTGGCGAGTATGGCAGCGGCGAGATTCTGAAGCAACTGTTTGAGTTGCCCGCACTGCGGCTGCACCTTTTCGGCCATTCGCACAACAATTACGGTCTTTGCCAGAAAAACGGAATTGTCTTTAGCAACGCCGCGCTTATGGCATACGACATAAAAATTGAGCGCGAACCGCGAGTGATTGAATTGTAAGCGAACCATTCCGCAACACCCATCCCCGACTAAATGGTATCGCCACGACAGGGCGGAAATTTTCAAAAATCATCAACAAAATCGTTCAAAATCAATGTCTAACCAAACAAACCCAAATTTATCCAATCTAGCGCGCTGAAGGCGCAAAACAACATAGCCCAAGGCAAGCGAAGCGGCGCCTTGGGGAATGCGAACCAAGGAAAAAGGCGCCCTGTAAGGGCAACAGACAATTTGATTATATTAAACGACAACCTTTCTTTTGCTCCTTCAGGGCGAACCTTCATTGGCGGCAATCGTTTCCCAAGGCGCTGCCTTGGGAAACGTTGCCGTTTAACATTGGCGCGCTGAAAGCGCAATTCATAAAATTTGTATGAGTTGCGCTTTCAGCGCGCAATGGTGTGTGTGGAACGCATCACCCAACGTGCCGTTCGCTGCGCTCACTCCGCGTTGGGCTATTGATGAGTTGGGCTTTCAGCCCGTTTTTTGGTGCGCTAACCAAACTAACCCAAATGTATCCGAATAATTTTCGGTTTCAGTTCGGATGCGTTTGGTTAGAGATTATAATTTCTCGCGCAAGCGAAAACCGTTTTCGATAAATTGGACCACAGACTTCAGACAACAGACTTCAGACTCAGCACATTCCTAGTGCCTAATACCTAAATTCCAACACCCATCACCATTTAATTGTTAATTATTCATTGTTAATTGTTTAACTGGTTACTCGGGGCGGACACGGCACGCCACGCCCCTACCCCCATCCATACCAAAATCACGTATCCTCACACAAAAAAATCGCCTTTGCCGAAAAAATCTCTTGCACATTAAAAATATTTCCGCACATTTGCGCCGCAAAATTAAAAGTGATGAACACATTTTTTGGAAACGGTAATTGGTGGTGGCGCTTACAGATTCAGATTTGTGAGTAACGCACCCTGTTGTCCAAAAATTAACGAATACAGCCCGTCGTACTCACGACGGGCTTTTTTTATGTCAATTTTTAATAATAAAACAATATGAAGTACAATGTCGATGAAAACGGTTACTACGGTGAGTTTGGCGGCGCTTACGTGCCCGAGATTCTCTACCGCAACGTTAAAGATTTGAAGGCCAACTATCTGAAGATTATGGGCGAGCCCGATTTTCAGAAGGAACTGAACCAACTGCTGCACGACTATGTTGGCCGCCCCACACCGCTCTATCAGGCCAAGCGGCTGTCGGAGGCGGTGGGCGCCAAGGTCTATCTGAAGCGCGAGGACCTGTGCCACACGGGAGCGCACAAACTCAACAACGCTATGGGGCAGATTCTGCTGGCGCGGCGGATGGGCAAGACGCGCATTGTGGCCGAGACGGGCGCTGGTCAGCACGGAGTGGCAACGGCCACCGTCTGCGCGCTGATGAATATGGAGTGCGTGGTTTATATGGGCGAGACCGATGTCAAGCGGCAGTTTCTCAACGTGCAGCGAATGAAGATGTTAGGCGCCAAGGTTGTTCCCGTGATGTCGGGCAACCGCACGCTGAAAGACGCCACCAACGAGGCCATTCGCGACTGGTGCTGCAATCCGCGCGACACCTTCTACATTATCGGCTCGGTGGTGGGCCCCGACCCATATCCCGATATGGTTGCCCGCTTCCAATCGGTTATCAGTGAGGAAATTAAGCGCCAACTGAAGGAGCAAGAAGGCCGCGAGAATCCCGATTATCTGGTGGCCTGCGTGGGCGGCGGAAGCAACGCGGCTGGAACGTTCTACCACTATCTCGACACCGACAGCGTGAAACTCATTGCCGCCGAGGCCGCTGGTCTGGGCGTTGACACCGACAAGAGCGCCGCCACCATTCACCTGGGGCGCGTGGGTGTGCTGCACGGCAGCAAGTCGCTGGTGATGCAGACCGACGACGGCCAAATCATTGAGCCATACTCAATTTCGGCTGGTCTCGACTACCCTGGCATTGGCCCGATGCACGCCCACCTGGCACGCTGCGGACGCTCGCAGGTGCTGGCCGTCACCGACCAACAGGCAATGGACGCCGCTCTGCAACTCACTCGCCTTGAGGGAATTATCCCCGCCATTGAGAGCGCGCACGCACTGGCCGCTCTGAGCCAAATCAAGTTCAAGCCTACCGATGTGGTGGTGCTCACCGTGTCGGGACGCGGCGACAAGGATATGAACACATTCTCGACTTATTTCGAAGGAAAAATCTAAAAATCAAATATTTACAATTATGTACAACTACAAAATCAACTATCGTACAATGCTGGGTGACCTTCACACGCCTGTGAGCACCTATATGAAACTTCGCGACCTGTACTCACAGAGCGCGCTGATGGAAAGTTCTGATTATCACGGAAGTGAGAACAACCGCTCATTCATTGCCATTGGGCCGATGGCAAGCGTTCAGGTGAGCCACGGCAAGGCCATTATGACCTTCCCCGACCAAAAGCGCTCGGAGCACGAAATAGGCGGTCAGTATCGTGTGGATTCGGCTATAAATGAGTTTCTTAGCCAATTCAAAATTGAGGGCGACTACCGCCAATACTGCGGACTCTACGGCTACACCACATTCAACGCCGTGCGCTATTTTGAGGGCATTGCCGTGAAGGACAGCACCGCCGACCGCAACGACGCGCCCGATATGTATTACATTCTGTATAAGTACGTTATCGTGTTCAACGACTTCCGCCACGAGATGCTGCTCATTGAACTTCTGGCCGACGGCGAGGAGAGCCAACTCGACCGCATTGAGTCGAAAATCAGCGGCGGACACATTGCCGAGTACGATTTCAGCCGTGTGGGCGACACCACAAGCACGCTCACCGACGACGAGCACAAGGCCAATATCCGCAAGGGTATCGCGCACTGCCTTCGCGGCGATGTGTTTCAGATTGTGCTTTCGCGACGCTTTGTGCAGAAGTTCAAAGGCGACGATTTCAAACTCTATCGCGCCCTGCGCAGCATTAACCCGTCGCCCTATCTGTTCTATTTCGATTTCGGCGGATACCGCATTCTGGGCTCGTCGCCCGAGACTCACTGCCGCATAAGCGACGGCCGCGCCTACATTGACCCCATTGCGGGAACCACCCGCCGTACGGGCAATCCGAAGGAGGACGAGGAACTGGCGTCGGCGCTGCTGGCCAACCCCAAAGAGAACGCCGAGCACGTGATGCTTGTCGACCTGGCCCGCAACGACCTGAGCCGCAACTGCTCGGGCGTGAAGGTCGATTTCTACAAGGAGACGCAGTACTACAGCCACGTTATCCACCTTGTGAGCCGCGTGAGCGGAACGCTGAAACCCGCCGCCGACCCCGTCCGCACGTTTATCGACACTTTCCCCGCAGGAACGCTGAGCGGAGCGCCGAAAGTGCGTGCAATGCAGTTAATCAGCGAGATAGAACCGCACAACCGTGGCGCTTACGGCGGCTGCATTGGCACAATCGGTCTCGACGGTTCGCTCAATCAGGCAATCACAATCCGCACCTTTGTGAGCCGCAACAACGAACTGTGGTTCCAAGCGGGCGGCGGCATTGTGGCCCAATCGTCGGAAGAAGGCGAACTGCAGGAAGTCAACAACAAGTTGGGCGCACTGAAAAAAGCCATTGAGATGGCGGAGAAACTTTAAGTTATAAGTTGAAAGTTAATAAGTTATAAGTATAGTTAGGATTTAGGAATTAGGATTTAGAAGGTGAAGGTTTCAACTTGTTAAACAGCGAAGCGTTTCAACCTGTTAAACAAAAATCAGTTCACCGATTATCCAATTCACCGATTAAACATTTAATACAATGAAAGTTACAATTATAGACAATTACGATTCGTTCACCTACAACCTTTGCCAGATGATTGAGGAGGCGGGTGCCGATGTTACGGTTGTGCGAAACGACCAGTTTGAAATGAGCCAACTTGCTGATGCTGACAAGATTGTGCTGTCGCCAGGACCAGGCATTCCGTCGGAGGCGGGGCTGCTCACCGAAGTTATCAGAACCTACGCCGACAAAAAGCCGATTTTGGGCGTTTGCCTTGGCCACCAGGCAATTGGCGAGGTGTTCGGCTGCCAGTTGCGCAACCTGAGCAATGTTTTCCACGGCGTTCAGTCGCCCGTCGATATTGTTGCCGACGACTACCTTTTCAGCGGCCTGCCAAAGCAACTCATTGTTGGGCGTTATCACTCGTGGGTGATTGATAGTGAGGGCTTTGCGCCCGACCTTGTGATTACCGCCAAGAGCAAGGAAGGCAACATTATGGCCGTGCGCCACAAGGAGTTCGACGTGCACGGAATCCAGTTCCACCCCGAGTCGGTGCTCACACCAGGCGGGCGGAGAATTATCGAAAACTTTATAAACCATTAAAAATCAACCGAAAATGAAAGCGATATTAGAGAAATTGTTCAATCACGAGGTGCTGACCCGTGGCGAGGCTAAAGAGTTGTTAATCAACATATCACAAGAAAAATACAAAGACAGCCAGATTGCCGCTCTGCTCACCGTTTACCGAATGCGCGACATTACCGTCGACGAGATTGTGGGCTACCGCGAGGCACTGATGCAGAGCCAGAACCCGTTGGATTTCAGCGCGTTCAAGCCTATCGACATTGTGGGAACGGGCGGCGACGGCAAAAACACGTTCAACATTTCAACCTGCTCGTGCTTTGTGGTTGCGGGCGCGGGCTACAAGGTGGCCAAACACGGCAACTATGGCGCAACGTCGGTCAGCGGCGCCAGCAATGTGATTGAACTTCACGGAGTTAAGTTCACTTCCGACCACTCGCAACTCACGCGCTCAATTGAGGAGTGCGGAATGGCCTATATGCACGCGCCCTTCTTCACACCTGCAATGATGGCCGTTGGCCCCGTGCGTAAAAGTCTGCAATTCAAGACGATATTCAACCTTTTGGGACCGCTCGTCAATCCGTGCCGCCCGCAAAACCAACTTCTCGGCACCGCCGACCTGACTCAAATGCGTCTCTATACCAATGTATATCAGACACTTGACATTAACTACGGCGTGGTGAACAGCCTTGACGGCTACGATGAGATTTCGCTCACGGGCGATTTCAAGGTGGCCACCAATTCAACCGAAAAAATCTATACGCCAGAGAGTTACAACTTCAAGCGCGTGCAGATGAACGAAATTTTCGGCGGTCAGACGGCCGAGGAGGCAAAGGCCATTTTCGACAACGTGCTGATGGACAAAGCCACAGAGGCACAGAAGAATGTGGTGATTGCCAACGCAGGATTCGCCATTCACATTATCAACCAGCAGAAGAGCGTTGAGGATTGTATGGCCGAGGCCCGCGAGTCGATTGAGAGCGGCCGCGCACTTGCTACGCTGAAGAAATTCGTCGAGTTAAATTCTTGAAATTAAATTCATTATCTCTAACCAAACGAACCCAAATAAAACCAAAAAATGAATTGGGGTTAGTTTGGATAAGTTTGGTTAGAAATAAATTATAATGGTGAAAATGAATATTCTCGATACAATCGTCGCCAATAAGCGCATTGAAGTTGAAGGCCTGAAACAGACGGTTGCAACCAGTGTTTGGGAGTCGTCCGAAGGGTTCGCACGTAAGTGCACTTCGCTGAAAAACAGCCTTTTGCAATCGCCCACAGGCATTATTGCGGAGTTCAAGCGCCGCTCGCCGTCGAAGGGCGACATTAACGCCACGGCGGTGCCCGATGTGGTTGTGCCAGGCTACGCAAAGGCGGGAGCCAGCGGAGTGTCGATTCTGCAAGACGCGAAGTTCTTTGGCGGCGGCTCGCAGGATATGATTGCCGCCCGTCCGCTCACCGCTATTCCGCTGTTATACAAGGAGTTCGTGATTGACGAGTACCAACTTTTGATGGCCAAAGGCTGCGGCGCCGACGTGGTGCTGCTCATTGCCGCCGTTCTGCCGCCCGACGCGTGTCGCCGCCTTGCGCGCGAGGCTCACCGCTTGGGCCTTGAAACGCTGCTCGAACTGCACTCGCCCGACGAGACTGACCGCATTGGTGCCGACATTGATATGGTGGGAATCAACAACCGCAACCTGAAGACCTTCGATGTTGATATTGAGGCGTCTATCAGGCTCTGCCACAGCATTCCCGACGAATTTGTGAAGGTGTCGGAGAGCGGACTCTCGCGCCCCGAAACCGTTGTGGCGCTGCGCCGCGAGGGTTTCCGCGGTTTCCTGATGGGCGAGAATTTTATGAAGACCGCCAATCCGCCGCAGGCACTCGAGAATTTCATTCGCGAGGTGAAGAATTTTGAACATAGATGACGCAGATTTAAAATGGCAATGAATAATTCTTTGGTTCAAGTATTGCGAATTATTACTGATTTTTGTCAATTTTGTAATTGTCTGAAAGACAATATCTTCATAACCGCGGGTAAGCGAAGAGCAACCCGTGGCTGTGTACGCATAGAAAGACAGTCTGAAGGACTGAACCAAAGAAAGGTTCACTCCTTCGGAGTGCTGCTATATTTGGTAGCCTGTCCGGCGGCTGCGCTACGCTTGCGGCCGGTTATGCAAATCACGTCTTCCAGACGTTTTTTAGTTAAATCTGCTTAATTCAGCGATAACAACTTAATTTATTGATAAGCAATATGTTGATAAAAGTCTGTGGAATGCGCGATTCGGCGAATATTGATTCAGTTCGCCGCCTGAACCCCGATATGATTGGGCTGATTTTCTACGCCCGCTCGCCGAGGTTTGTGGGCCTTGAGTCGCTGCCGCACCTGACCGCCAGTTTCGCACCCGCGCTCAAAGTGGGAGTGTTTGTAAATGAGACGGTTGCGGTTGTTGCCGACATTGCCGCGCGGTTCCGTTTGAACGCCGTGCAACTTCACGGCAACGAGAGCCCCGACGAGTGCGCCGCCTTGCGTCAAGCGGGTTTGAAGGTTATCAAGGCGTTTGGCATTTCGTCGGCTGCCGATTTTGCGCAATGCGCTTCATATTCAGGCTGTTGCGACCTGTTTTTGTTCGACACGCGCACGGCGGGCTATGGTGGCGCGGGAGTCAAGTTCGATTGGAGTATTTTGGCTGAATACAAGCAAGATACGCCATTCCTGTTGAGCGGAGGAATCTCTGCCGACGATGCCGCCGACATTCGCTCAATCAGTCACCCGCAGTTGGCAGGTATCGACCTGAACAGCCGATTCGAGACCGCACCAGCGCTGAAAGACGTGGCGAAACTGCGGAGGTTCATTGCTGATTTAACCACGGAAAACACTTAATAATCGCACAGATAACACAGATGACACAGATTTATGACATAAGACAATTGACAACAATTCTCGACTCAAATTCGTCAGTAGTCTGTAGTCTGATGTCCGAAGTCAAAAAACTAAACTCTAAACACTAAACACTAAACATTTAACAATATGGATAGAATAGCAAAATTGTTTTCAGAGAAGAAAAACAACATTTTATCGGTTTACTTCACTGCGGGATTCCCCACGAAGGACAGCACCGCCGAAGTCATTCGCAGCCTGACCGCCGCGGGTGTTGATATGATTGAGATTGGCGTGCCGTTCTCTGACCCGATGGCCGACGGCCCAGTGATTCAGCACAGCAGCCAGTGCGCGCTCAACAACGGAATGACGCAGACGCTGCTTTTCGAGCAGTTGAAAGACATTCGCAAAGTGACTGATATTCCGCTGATTATGATGGGTTACCTAAACACCGCAATGCAGTTCGGGTTCGAAAACTACTGCCGCAAGGCCGCCGAGGTTGGCGTCGACGGATTCATTATCCCCGACATTCCGCTTGAGGAGTACGAGTCGCACTACAAGCCCATTGCCGAGCGCTACGGCCTGAAATTCGTGCTGCTTGTAACCCCCGAAACCGACGAGGCGCGCGTCCGCCGTATCGACGACATTAGCACGGGCTTCGTCTATCTTGTGTCGTCGGCTTCGACAACAGGCGCCCAAAAGCGTTTCAACGACGAGAAACAGGCCTACTTCAAACGCATTGCCGCTATGGGCCTGAAAAACCGCACTTTGGTGGGCTTCGGCGTATCCAACAAAGCCACTTTCGACGCTGCCTGCCAGTACTCGAGCGGCGCCATTGTGGGCAGCGCCTTCGTCAAGGCACTCGAGGCCGAGCCAACAGTGGATAAGGCAGTTGCACGGTTGGTGGAGGATTTGAAGAGTTGAGATGCCGCATCTTGTGTCCCAGCCTTGTTCTTAACTTTCATTGTGAAAAAAAGAAAGATAATTTTCACAATAGATTGTGGAATTTGAAGTTCGTCAGTTATATTTGTGCATATTAACCATTGCGCATGAGCGTGATATTTTTTAACACATTAAAGCAACTCGAAATGAAAGTAAAACATCTTTTTTTAGGGCTTTTGATGCTGAACACGTTAGGTGCGTCGGCCCAAATTCTGACAGCCGATTCGTTCGCTAAATACGACATCGACAAGTATGACGGCAAAACCGACCACAAGCATCAGTATGTTGAGGCAGCCACCAAACTGAAACCCAAATTCGAACTCGACAAAAACGACCAACTCTCGTACAGTGCTGTGATTGAGTGCGCAGGCATGGACAAAGACAAAATTTACGATAACATAAGCGGTTGGTTCACAAAGGCTTTTGGCGATAAAAACTCGTCAATCAAAACCAACGACAAAGAGTCGGGCGCACTGGTTGCAAACACCACGCTGAAAAGCATCGTAACCTTCCCGCACCAGATTGTGAGCGTGAATCTGATTGTTAAAATCAACATCAAAGACGGCAAGGTACGTTTGGTTGAGACCATCAAAGATTACGTCATCAATGCCGGAACACCTTGGACATCGAAAAAGTGCTATCCGTTCTACGACGAGCCCGATGCTCTGCGCAAGAAGATTGGCTCAAGCGCCTATGTTGCAAGTTGCGTTTTTGCCGAAATTGTTGAAAAACAACTTAATGAAGCAGCAAAACCGAAAGCACCGGTCAATGATAACGACGATGATTGGTAAATCGGCGGCAACGTTTAAAACAACAAAGCGGTGGCAGTTTTGTCATCGCTTTTTTATTTGGTAACAAGAGAAAATGCCAAAACAAAAGTGGGCATTCATGGCTTAGCACCCGTCGGCCATCTTTATCCATTCATTCCAAACCATCTGCGTACCGTTTGGCGGTCGGCATCAAGTTGTGCGCGCAGTTCGTCGATGCTGGCAAACTGCCGCTCGTCGCGGATTTTGTCGATGAAATAAACACTGACAGTCTGACCGTATAGGTCGCCGTTGAAGTTGAGAAGGTGTGCTTCAATTGTGGGTTTGCCGTCACCAATGGTTGGTCTGACACCAATGTTCAGCATACCAACATACTCGCTGTCCGAAACAATGGCTTTAATGGCGTAAGCACCATTGCCAGGCACAAACTTGCAAGTGTTGGGCTCGAGATTGGCTGTCGGGAATCCCATGCCAGTACCTATGTGGTTGCCGCTGACAACTTTCCCTGTGAGGCAGTATGGTCGTCCGAGCAGTTGGTTGGCTTCAATAACCTTGCCGTCTGAAAGCAGGGCACGGATGGCGGTAGAACTGATTGGCGCCGCATCGGATGACAGCATCGAGAGTTGCCGCACCTTGAATCCTAGTTGTTGCGACAGCGCTTCAACTTCGGCAAAATGTCCGCGTCCGTTACGGCCCACCTTATTGTCGTACCCCACAAACAACGTGTCGATGTGCAGTTTATCAACCAGACAGTCGGTTACAAACCGGTCGTATTCCATCTGCGAAAACTCTTTGGTGAATGGCAGAGTAATGAGCCAGTCGATGCCGGTTTCGGCCAGCAGTTGGCTCTTCTCATCGATGGTTGACAGAAGTGCGGGCTTGCTGTTAGGGTTGAGAACTGCTGACGGATGCGGCCAGAAAGTCAGAACAACGCTACTACCGCTCGTCTGCCGCGCGTAGTCGGTGAGTTGGCGGAGCACTTCACGGTGGCCGCGGTGCACACCGTCGAACGACCCGATGGTGACAACAGGCTTGCTGATGTTCAGGTTCTCTATGCTGTTACTTGTCTGCACTTGCAAAAATGAATGTCATGCGCGTTTTTCACGCAATTTTCGTGCAAAATTACCCATCGGATGGATTTTGTCAACAATAATCAACTTTTTGTATACAATATATTGTGTTACAATCCGTTGTATAGCAAGCCAACGCGGCAGTGAAACGATTGTCAGACAATCCGGCCGGAAACTCGGCTTTTGGCTGCTTGTCAAAAAAATGGTTACGTTTGCCGCATATTTTGTGTCGTTTATTAAACTAAACAAAATTTAATATCTTTGGTTCGGTTTGGTAAACCGATAAATTTATAACTTGAAACGCTTTTAGGCAGTAAATTAGAGACAATTGGCAACGAAAAATAATACCGGCATCAACATCATAATGTGCATGGCACTCTCGGCAGGAATGATACTGTCCGCGTGGAGCGCCAAAGCCCAGGCAGCACGGAATGGGACACTCGACGTAAGCGTGGCTGTTGAGGAAAAGGTGTTGCTGTCGCCTGACAAGGATTCGGACAGCGAAAAAGTTGAGTACAATCTTACAGAACACACGGGCACAAAAAGAATAACAATATCGGTTTCGCCCGACGATGTTACACGCCTTATGCTCAGCGAGTTCTGCTTCGACGGAACAGGCCAGGAGCCCATCTGGTCAACAAAATCGTCGGCAACGTTCACTCTCACATCACGCAAAACTGTGGTTGTGGTTAAGGCCCGCAGTGATGGCGACCTTTTCTATCAGACAACCATCAAACTCACCGACGGCCGCTCATACGGAATTGTTGATTTCGTGGTTGCCATACTGATTGCCATTGCTGCCGTTTGCGCCATCTACTTCTGGAGCCGGCTGAAGATTCTGCGCACCACGCTCTCGCTCGAAAACGAGATTACCGACCGCACAAACGAACTTCAGGCGCAAAAGATGAAGTATGAGGAACTTGCGGCCAACTATATGCCAAAGGAAGAGTTCGAAAAACTCAAAGAAAAATCGAAAGACAAAGAGAAGGCCACCCGCTACAAGATGGTTACTGTGCTCTTCTCAGACGTTCACGGATTTTCGAACATCTCAAAAACCGAAAACGCCGAGCAACTGATTGACGACCTTGACCGATTCTTCTTCCATTTCGACGAGGTGGTGAAGAAGTTCCATATCGAGAAAATCAAATCGATTGGCGATATATATATGTGTGCCGGCGGCATACCGCAGAAGAACCATACCAACCCGATTGAGGTGGTGCTGGCCGCTTTCGAGATGTATCAGTATATGCAGAGCATGAAGCTGCAGTACGGCAACGACCAAGGCTGGAATCTGCGAATAGGTATTCACACGGGTCCTGTGTTCTGCAACAACACCGGCAACAAGAAGAAACTCGAAATCTGGGGCGACACCGTCAACATTGCGAGCCGCATGGAGGCATCGGGCCAGATTAACAAGGTGAACATCACCGGAATGACCTACGAGCTTGTGAAAGAGTACTTTGTCTGCCAATATTGGGGCAAGATGCCTGTCAAATACAAAGGCGAGATTGACATGTACCTGATTGAAGGCTTCCGTCCGCACCTGTCGGAAGGCGGCCTGGGCGTTAAGCCGAACCAGGCTTTCCAAACACGACTTGGCATTGTCCGCTTCGACGACATTGAAGAGTTTGTGCTTAACATGCTCGAAGAAAAACTGCCGAAGAATCTCTACTATCACAACCTGAAACACACCATCGATGTGACCACGCAGGTTGAGATTATCGGCCGCCACGAAGGCATATCTGATGAAGAGATGCTGTTGCTGAAGACGGCCGCACTCTTCCATGACACAGGTTTCACCCGCACCTACAAGGACCACGAGGAAGCCGGCGTCGAAATAGCACGCGAATATCTGCCTAAATATGATTACACCCCCGAGCAGATTGACTTCATCTGCAATCTGATTATGAAGACCAAACTGCCGCCGAAGCCGGTTACGCTGCTCGAACAGATAATTTGTGACGCTGATTTGGACTATCTGGGCCGTGCCGATTTCATTCCGGTGTCAGGAAATCTCTATCGTGAGCTGCGTGAGCGTGGTGCCATCGAAGATGATATCGACAAGTGGAACTTAATGCAAATCAAGTTCATAGAAGGGCATCAGTACTTCACAAACTCGGCAAAACAGATGCGCGATGTAAACAAAAACAATCAATTAGAGGCAATAAGGCGTTTAGTTGAAAAAAATAATTAATTTTGTAAATTATTCAATAGATTATTGATATGGCTAAGACGAGAAAAGACGTGATTGTGATACCTTGGGACTATACCGAGACTTGCGAGATAGCCCTGCAGCACGCTATACTGCTTGCTAACGAGGTAGACAACCAAATTATGCTGGTGCGATTCCTTAAAGCCCCGGGATTGTTCGGCAAGGCTGCCAAACAGGCTGAGTACGAAAGTGAAAAGGTGAAAATCAAAGAAGCGGCCAATCAAATGGTGGAAAAATACCACCTTAATCCGCAGAGCATTTTCATCGATGTGGAAATAGGCACCAAAAGCAAAGTGGTTGACGGATTGGTGAAAGACGCCAACGCCAATTTGGTAATTACCGGCAAAACATACAAACTGACCGAGAAGGAAACTCTCGGTATCAAGGAAATCACTGATATGCTGTCAGTAATCGACATCCCGTTCATTGTGACAGCAGTGGCACCGGTCCACGATTACTACAAGGAAATTGTGGTTCCGCTCGACCATGACAAGAAGATGAAAGAGACGCTGCAGTGGGTTGTCTATCTGTCGAAATACTACAACTGCAACATCAACATCATCAAACCATATATCGATGACGAGTATCAGAAGAAGGATATGGCAAACAATATCTACTTCACCAAGAAACTGCTCGACAAGAAGGACATCATTTACGGTATAAAGACCGCAAAAAGAGGTAAGGTGTTTGAAGATGAGATTCTTCGGTTTAGCCAGAACATCGATTCCGACCTTGTGGTTATCATCATCAACAAATACAAGAAGATGGTGAAAGAGAATCCGAACTATCAGGAAACCATTCCGTTCCTTGTAATCAACCGCAACAGTGAGGTTGTGAAGTACGGCGGAAGTTTCAGATAGTCAGGCTCACGCCGACAACGCATACGACAGCCGGTTTCGCTCACGAGGCCGGCTGTTATTGTGTCTGCCCCCGACGGTGTTGATAAATCTTTTTGCCGCGTTCCTTGTTTCGGCGGGCAACTAATTATAAAATTGCCGATGGAAAGTGCGGCCGGCAGCGCCTTAACACAAGTACTCAAACAGATAATTTTAAGCGGAACAGCCATGCTAGAGCGTTCGATATTTGCGGAAATAGTGATTCCCGTCCCGGTTGACGGCGTGTTCACCTACGAGGTGCCAATCTCGATGGTTAAGCGCGTCAAGGTGGGGCAAAGCGTGATTGTGCCTTTCGGCGACCGCAAACTCTACACAGGCATTGTGGTCAGTCTGACTGAAACACCGCCGCAGGGTTTCCGAATTAAATCGATACTTGACATTGCCGATGAGCGTCCGGTTGTGACGCGGAAACAATTGGAACTATGGCAGTGGACATCGTCTTATTATATGTGTCCGATTGGCGATGTGTACAAAGCTGCAGTACCGGTTGCTTTGCGCCCCGACAGCCAGTCGAAAATACTGCCTGTAAGGGATAATGAGCCATCTGCCGACCAACTCAGCAACGACGAACTCGCAGTTTATTCGATTCTGCTGAAAGACGAAGAGTCGACCATTGAGCGGCTGGCGAAGAACACCGGATTCAAAAACATCCTGACAATTGTCAAGCGTCTGGCCGACAAAGGCTTTGCTCTGATAACAGAAGAGTTGCGCGACGTGCCGCGGCAGCGCCTGCAGAAAGTGGTGCGGTTGTCGGAACGTATTACCGACGCCGACATGCTCAACCGAACACTCGCGCTGCTCACACGGTCGAAAAAACAGCACGATACGCTCAGTTGGATTGCCGGATTTCTGGGAAGCAGCGCATTCAATGGCAAATCGGTACAGATGAAGATTGTGATTGAAAAGGTGCCGACAACGCCATCGGTGATTAAATCGTTGATAGAAAAAGGATTCCTTGTTGAAGACAGTGAAGATGCCACCCGGTTGCAGACAGATGGCGGCCTTCAGTCAAAAAGCGAGTTGAACCCATACCAGCAGCAGGCGCTCGACGAGATTCACAGGCATTTTGAAACGAAACAGACAGTGCTGCTGCACGGAATAACCGGAAGCGGGAAAACCGAAATTTACATTCACATGATTGACGAGACCCTGAAGGCTGGCCGACGGGTGCTTTATCTTCTGCCCGAGATTGCGCTCACCACACAGATTGTGCAAAGGCTGAAGCGGCATTTTGGTAGTAAGGTTGGCGTCTATCATTCAAAATACTCATCGTCTGAACGGGCCGCGCTGTGGAAGAACCAACTATACGGAAATGCGCCTTACCAGATTGTGCTTGGCGTGCGTTCATCGGTTTTTCTGCCGCTCGACAACATCGGCCTTGTGATTGTCGACGAGGAGCACGAGAACAGCTACAAGCAGTTCGACCCCGCGCCGCGCTACAACGCCCGCGACCTTGCCGTGGTTCTGGCAATGCAACATAAGGCAAAGGTGCTGCTGGGCTCGGCCACGCCGTCGCTCGAGAGCTATTTCAACGCCAAGCAGGGCCGCTACGGGCTGGTTGAGCTGACACACCGT
>JAEEGJ010006195.1_pt1 | contig 36260 bp, 18 predicted proteins | sample 8958761 | NCBI WGS metagenome assembly JAEEGJ01 (sample SAMN16246546, study PRJNA631951) | gut metagenome | biome: gut microbiome; feature: rumen; material: RS-attached | host: Bos | place: Iran: Karaj | collected 2018-10
TCATCGCTATGGGTGTGGTTGCCTTTGGCTTCTCCACTTTCGGCGGTTTGCTCCTCGCAAAGATCATGAACAAGTGCTCTCCGAAGAACCCGGTGAACCCGCTTATCGGTTCCGCAGGCGTTTCCGCTGTGCCGATGGCTGCCCGTGTTTCTCAGGTTGAAGGTGCCAAGTATGACCCGCAGAACTTCCTCCTCATGCACGCTATGGGCCCGAACGTGTCCGGCGTGATTGGTACGGCAGTTTGCGCTGGTTATATGATCAGCCGCTTGAGCTAAGAAAAGTCGCGAACGCTTTCAAAGCTTTAAATTCCCTCGGCATTACGCCGGGGGATTTTTTTTGTTCTATGAAAATTAATTCTTGTTTTATGTTTTTGAATTTTCTTTAATTGATTTTAAAAAGTGCTTAAATTTGCTTAAAATCGCCATTTTTGTTTTAATAAAAATTTTGCAGAATATTGTGTGTAACTCTATGATAAAGTAAATTTATGGTATGATGAAATCGATAACAGAATACAAAAATTATCGCGAATACGTCCTGGATTATTACCAGGAACGCAAACGCTGTTCTGCGTTTACGTGGCGTGAATTTGCGAAGGATGCGGGCTTTGCTTCGGGTTCGTACTTGAAGCTTGTCAGTGACGGCAAAACGCGCTTGCGCGAAGAGAGCGCTAAAAAGACGGCGCTTGCAATGGGCTTAGTCGGCTTTGAGTTCGATTATTTTGTCCTGATGGTGCGTTACGAAAATGCGAAAACCGATCGGGAGAAGAAAAAGTGCTTTGAAGAGATGCGGGCACTTGGCGAGGCGAGCCGCGTTAAAGTTCTCGGGAGCGAAATGTACACGTTTTATGAAACGTGGAAACATTCCGTGGTCCGCGAGTTGGCGGTGGCGATGCCGGGGGCAAAACCAAGCGAAATTGCGAAAGTTTGCAGGCCTCCTATTTCTGCGGAGGATGTGAGCGAGAGCTTGCGTTTTCTCGTGAAGTCGGGGCTCTTGACGCGCGACATCAAGGGGAATTACCACCAGACGAGCCGTTCGCTTTCGACGGGGCGCTTGAACGTGGTCGCCGTGGCGGTGCATTCGCTCTTGCGCCAAATGGGCGAGTTTGCACTGGACGCTTTGGATAAATTACCCATTTCAGAAAGACATTTTAGCGGGATTACTATGGGCGTGACAGAAGATAGCTATACAAGGATTGTTGATGAAATTGCATCGTTCCGCAAGCGCATTGTGTCGATTGTCGCGGACGAGAAAAAGCCGGAAAAAATCTGTCGACTGAACTTCCAGTTTTTCCCGCTGACGGAAAAGATTGAAAAGAAATTTAAATAGGGGGAGAGAGAATATGTTGTTGAATAAATTTATACCAAGTTTGTCAGTGCTTGTGCCTGGATTAATGATTTGGGCATGTTCAGGAATTGACACTGCAGGAACGAGCGAAGAATCCGAAGGAATTGTTGCGCTTGCGGGTAAAAGAGTCTCAGGTGCGGCGCAGAAAGGCCCGCTCGTGAAAGGCTCAGGCGTTATTCTCAGGGAGACGTCGGCTGAAGGGAACCTGGAACCCACAGGCCGCGAATTCAATGCTACGATTACCGGCGATAGGGGCGAATTTACAGTTGATAGCATTAATCTGGAATGCCAGTATGTGCTTCTATCTGCAGAAGGCTTCTACACTCACGAAAAAGATGGAACGCTTTCGAAGTGCTCGATGCGGCTTGATGCGGTCACCAATTTGGAAAAACGCAATACATCAAATATCAATCTTCTGACGCATTTTGAATATAAGCGAGTCTTGAACTTGGTCAAGTCTGGAAAGACTTTCGCCGAAGCGAAAAAACAGGCCGCTACGGAAGTCCTTGGTGCTTTCGGTGTTAAGCTGGAAATCTCCAATGCCGAAGATTTGAATATATACAACACGACTGAAGGTGATAGGACCCTTTACAATATCAGTGTTTTTATTGATCAGCGAGAACTGTGGGATCCTTGGAAAGGTGAAGGCGATTCGTATGATGAATGGGAACATTGGACATTGCCAGAACGTATAAATTGCTCCAACTTGCAAAAGTTCATTGATGGGTTTGCCGATGATTTTGCTGATGATGGTGAACTTGGGGACTCCATTATGATGAACATCGCAAGTTATGCTTATTCAACGGCTAGAGCTTATAGCCACATGGAAGGTGTAAGCGAAGCTGGCATGAGGGCAAAGGAAGATGCGGACCCTGGGTCGTATGACATTCTTACGATTATGAAGAAGCAATATGATTTTAGCAAGTTATTCTTGCTGAATTACTGGAATGTAGAACTTTGTACAGAAGACCTTTGGGGCGAGTATAGAACGTTCAATAGGCCTATCAGATATTACGATCTCGACGCCGGTGGATATAAAGTTTCGGATTCGGGATATGTCCTTTGCAATGGCTACTCTTGGAAAATGGAGACTAAAGGTTATTTGGATTCGCTTAAGATGAAGATTGAACATGGATCGGGGACCATGACAGACCCGCGAGATGGCAAGGAATACAAGACTGTAAGCTTTGAATTTGGCGGGAAAAGTTATGAGTGGATGGCCGAAGATCTCGAGTACTCTGTGTCCACGTATTCGCCAGGTAGTATTATGACGGGTAATTACGTTGAAAATGGTCTTTATAGCTGGACTACCGCGATGCAAATTGATCAAAAGTATATGAAGGAACCTGTTGATGATGGCGTGATTAAAACGGTTCATCAAGGCATCTGTCCTGACGGCTGGCATGTATCTAGTAGCAAGGATTGGGAGGCGTTAATCGCTTATGTCGGTGACATCAACAATCTGCTTGACGAAACCTGGAGAACGGATAGGTATGCCGCTTTTGGAAAGGATTTGATGGGCGTGTTCTACAATAAGTTTGACTTTAATCTTGAACCAATGGACAAGAGGTATCTCGAACTCTATTACCACACCTACTCGAATAAGTCTTTTGGCGAAAATGTCGAGGCAGAATTGGATTCGTTGTGGAACTATTATGGAGAAGATAGTCATGGCGAAGAAAAATGGGTTCGTTCTTACCTTGACAACTATCGAAATTACAGGCTACCGGATCTCTCGACGTTCGAAATTTCTATAGGTTATGCTAGGACTATCTCTGAACCTAGAAAAATAGCTCGCGTACGTTGTGTGAAAAACTAATTAGTTTGGAGGGTGAGTAAGGAGGAAAACGGATCTCGCTAGCGAAACGCTGGCGAGGTCTTTTTTTGTGTTCCTGGAATACGCAGTTTGTGTTCTGAATTGCTGAAATTTGCGTAAATTATGCAAAATTGGTAAAATTTGGCTAAAAACGCCATTTTTGTATTCCGAAAACTGCGGAAATGTCTATATTTGTACACATGAAGGAGATTGTAGAATACACAGACTACCGCAAGTTCATCCAGGATTACTACGATGAACGCAAGCGCAGCTCGGCTTTTACGTGGCGTGATTTTGCGCGTGATGCGGGATTTTCGTCGGCTGTGTATTTGAAGTACGTTTGCGAGGGCAAAAAGAATCTGAGTGTAGGGTCGGCGGGGTCCGTTGCTGCGGCAATGGGACTTGCAGGCTTTGAGCAGACGTACTTTGTCTTGATGGTTTCGTATGCGCATGCGAAAGATGACAAGGCGAGACGTGCCGCGTTCGAAGAACGCTGTGCGCTCGCGCATGCCCACAAGGTGCGTGTGCTCGGGAACGAGGAATTCGATTATTTCAAGTCGTGGAAGAATCCGGTGCTGCGCGAGATTGCTCCGCACATGCCTGGCGCAAAGCCTCTTGAAATGGCTCGTAAGTGCAAGCCGCAGATTTCTGCAGCGGAGGTTTCCGAGACGCTTGATTTCTTGGTGCGCGCGAAGCTCTTGAAGAAGGACAAGAGCGGAAACTACGAACAGACGGACAAGTCGTTATCGATGGGGTCGGTTGATGCGGTGCCTGTGGCGGCTCGCGATATGCAACGTGAAATGGGGGAATTTGCGGTGAAGGCTTTGGACTTGCCGCTTTCGGAACGTGACATGTCGGGGCTTACCATGGGGCTCACGCGCCGTGCTTACGAAAAAATCAGGAAGGAAATCGCGGATTTTCGCCGCCGCATTGTGGCGATTGCGAGTGAGGATGACGAGACGGAACAGGTGTACCGCCTGAATTTGCAGTTGTTCCCGCTGAGCGAACGTCTTGACGATTGCGGTGATAAAAATAAAGGACTTGTGTTTAAAAAGGAGAAGGAAAGTGAAAAAACTCATAAGTAAATCATTTACTTTATGGATGGCCATTGTTTCGGCAGGAATGTTCGCTGCTTGTTCTGAAGATAAAGTCGCGGGCGGTATTACCGAAGATGCGGGGCTTGCCATCAAGAACTTGGATATTGCTGGCGTTTCCCAAAAGGGGCCGTTCGTGAAGGGGTCTGCGGTGACGGTGCAGGGAATCGACTGCAAGACCATGAAATTCACGGACGAAGTTTTTGAGGGCGAAGTCAAAAACAATATGGGTGAATTTGTTGTTGAAAAAGTGAACTTGTCTACGACTTGCGCTGTTGTTGAAGTGACAGGCGAATACCGTAGCGAAATGACCGGGAAGAAGGTCTCGGATAAATTGACGCTCCGTGCGTTGACGAATCTCAAGAATCGTACGCATGTGAATGTCAACTTGCTTACGAACTTGGAATACGAACGCGTGATGTACTATGTGACTGAAAAGGGCAAGACTTTCGACGAGGCAAAGGACTTGGCAGAAAAGGACGTACTTGCTGCGTTTGGTATGGCGGGTGAAACGACTGAGTTCGAAAACTTGGATATTTTTGGAACAAGCGATGCTGATGCGACGCTCCTTGCTATAAGCGTGCTGATGCAAGGCGATGCCGATGTAAAAACGCTTACGGAACGTCTAGATAAATTCAATGAATCCTTTGCAGAAAGCGGCAAGTGGAACGATGATGATACGAAAAATGCGATTGTCGACTGGATTGCTAATGCTGTGGCGAAGGCTGTGATGGATTCCATTCGCAAGAATATGGAAAATTGGGGATTCGCCAATGAAGTTCCCGATTTTGAAACGGCGGTCGATGCGTTTGCTACTAATGTTTCAAAGGAAAAAAATAGCGACAGCGTCAAGACTGATGGGTGGAGCTGGGATGTGCCGCAGTCCGCTCGCCTGAATCCGAATATCGAATACGACACGATGATCGATCTGCGTGACAAGCAAGTCTATAAGATTGTGAAAATTAAAGTGAAGGAGCATGATTATTCACAAGTGTGGATGGCGGAAAACTTGAACTATGCCGATAGCGTCAAGACTCCGAGTTTGAAGGGCAATAACTGGTGCTACAATAATGATGAGAAAAATTGTAAGGTAAGCGGTCGCTATTACACTTGGGCGGCGGCGATAGACTCTGTGGCTTTGGCAAACGATTCAAAGGATCCGCTGGATTGCGGTTATGGCAAGACGTGTGGAATTAATCGCGGAGTGCAGGGAATTTGCCCTGACGGCTGGCATTTGCCGACGCTCCATGAATGGGGATTGTTGAGCGTAGCTCTGGGGAACGCTGGCGTGGCCGGAGATAGCCTCAAGGCGCTGACTGGCTGGGATTACGCCGGAACGGCTGACAATAACGGCGTAGATGCCTATGGATTTGCGGCGCTTCCGACCGGAAGGATGGTTTCTACATCTAGCTGGAGCAATGTTGGTTCTAATGTTTATTATTGGAGTTCCGAAGAGGATGGTACGTATGAAGCGCGATATTCGAATATAAACAACATTTATACAAAATTCTATTTGTTCCAAGGTTCAAAAAAATATGGACAGAGTGTACGTTGCATCAAGGGTGATCCTTCGACTGCAGCGATTAAATCTTCTTCAAGTTCTAGTGTTGGCGAAACGAAGTCTAGCAGCAGTTCTGCAAAATCGAGTAGCAGTGCGGCTGTGTCTAGCAGTAGCTATGTTGTGACGAAAGAATGGAGCTGGGACGTGCCTAAGGAATTGCGTTTTAATCCGAATATCAAATACGACTCAATGGTTGACCCTCGCGATAAGCGCGTGTATAAAGTTGTGAAAATCGAAGTGAAAGAAAGGGATTATTCAAAGGTGTGGATGGCGGAGAACTTGAACTACGCCGATAGCGTGAAGACGCCGAGTTTGAAGGGCAATAGCTGGTGCTACCACGATACCACGAAATATTGCGAGGTGAGCGGTCGCTATTACACTTGGGCTGCGGCGATTGACTCGGTCGCTTTGGCGAATGATTCAAAGGAACCGCTGGATTGCGGTTATGGCAAAACTTGCGAGCTTGGCAATCGTCAGATACAGGGAATTTGTCCTGACGGTTGGCACTTGCCGGTCCGTGATGATTGGGGCTGGTTGAGCGTGTACTTAGGGAATGCTGGCGTGGCTGGCGATACCCTCAAGGCTTTGACTGGATGGGATTATGCCGGGACAGAAAATAATAACGGCGTGGATGCCTATGGATTTACGGCACTCCCGACTGGAAGACGAATCTCTGCAACTAATTGGAGTAACATTGGTTCTAATGTCTATTATTGGACCTCCGAAGAAGAGGATGCGTATGAAGCGCAGTATTCGAACATGAATAACCAATACACCAAATTCTATTTGTACCAAGGCTCAAAAACTTATGGACAAAGTGTCCGTTGCGTGAAGGATGAGTAAATAAAACTTTTAAGTAAAGAAAAATTCCCCGCGGCGTGTTGGTCGCGGGGATTTTTCATGTTCTCAGAATATATAGTCATGTTCTAAAATATTGAAATTTTTAAAATTTTAGCGAAAAATGGTAAAATTTGACTAAAAACGCAAATTTCATGTTCTAAAAGTGCTGGAAAAGGTATATTTGTAGACATGAAGGAAATCGTTGAATATACAGATTATCGCAAGTTCATCCAGGACTACTACGATGAACGCAAGCGCTGTTCCGCGTTTTCGTGGCACGCGTTTGCCCAGAAGGCGGGTTTCTCGTCGGATGTGTACCTGAAGTATGTGTGCGAGGGGAAAAAGAATCTGAGTATCGCGTCGGCGGGCTCGGTGGCGACCGCGATGGGGCTGGTCGGTTTCGAGTACGACTACTTTATCTTGATGGTGTCGTATGCGCATGCAAAAAGCAACGAGGCTAAAAAGGCTGCGTTCGAGGAGCGTTGTGCGCTGGCACAGGCTCATAAGATTCGTGTTCTTGGGGATGAAGAATTCAATTACTTTAAATCGTGGAAGAATTCTGTGATTCGAGAATTGGCCCCGCACATGCCTGGTGCAAAGCCGTTGGAAATTGCCCATGCCTGCAAACCGAAGATTTCGGCGGCAGAGGTTTCCGAGACGCTCGATTTTTTGGTAAAGGCGAAGCTTTTGAAAAAGGACCGCGACGGCAATTACCACCAGACGGATAAGGCAATCAAGATGGCGCCTGTAGAGGCCGTGCCGCTGGCGGCACGCGATTTGCAACGCCAGATGGGTGAATTTGCCCTTAAGTCCATTGACTTGCCGATTGCGGAACGCATGATGTCGGGATACACGCTTGGCCTTACGCGCCGTGCGTACGAACGCATCAAGAAAGAGACCGAAGATTATTACCGCCGCGTGGTGGCGATTGCGACGGAGGAAGACGAAACGGAACAGGTCTACCGCCTGAATGTGCAATTGTTCCCGTTGAGTGAACGACTTGGATCTAAAAACGAGAAGACGAATAAAAAGGGAGAAATGAAATGAGGAGAGTGATGAATCGCGATTTAAGAACGCGTCTGGTGTCAATTTGCGCGCTTGCTTCTATGACGTTCTTAGCAGCATGTTCCAGTTCTGATGACAAGGGTGTCGCTGGTGGCGCTTCGGGAGATGCAGGCATCGTCGCCATCAAGGACTTGGATGTGGCGGGTGTGGCGCAGAAGGGACCGTTTATTAAGGGATCCACTGTGACTGTGCAGGGCATGGACTGCAAAACACTCAAGCTTACAGACGAATTCTTTGAAGAAACTGTCAAGAGTGACAAGGGCGAATTTACTTTTGACGATGTGACGCTTTCCTCTACATGCGCATTGTTTGAAGTGACGGGCTATTACCTAAACGAAGTGACTGGCGAAAAGTCTTCAGAAAAGTTGACGTTGCGTACGCTGACAAATCTCAAGGATCGTAATAGCGTGAACGTTAACGTCCTCACAAGTTTGGAATATGGGCGCGTGATGAACCTTGCGGCTGGCAAAGAAATGTCTTTTGCCGATGCGAAAAAACAAGCCGAAAAAGAAGTGCTTGCTGCGTTTAATATCGAGGGGGAATCCTCAAAGTTTGAAGACCTGAACATCTTTGAGAAGGGTGACGACAATGCTGCTCTCTTGGCGGTAAGCGTGATGATGCTGGCGAACGCTGGCGATGCAAATCTTGCAGAACGTCTGGATGAATACTCTGCTACGATTGCAAAGAACGGCTCGCTTGATGAGGGTTCAAAAGCGGAAATGGTGGATTGGGCTACTTCTGCTGCGGCAAATGGAACGCTTGACTCTATTCGCAAAAACATCGAAAGCTGGGGCTACGCTGATGAAGTTCCTGCATTTGAATCGATTATTTCTGCTGTTAAGAGTTCTAGTGATGATTCGACTGGCTCATCAACCGGTGCTAGCGACAGTACAAGGAACTTTTACTTGAATCCCAAAATCAAATACGATTCTATTGTTGACTCCCGTGACGGACAAGTTTATAAAACGGTGAAAATTGGAAATCAATTGTGGATGGCTCAGAATTTGAACTACGCCGACAGCGTTAAAACGCCGAGTTTAAAAGGTAAAAGTTGGTGCTACAAGGATTCTTCGGAATATTGCGATAAGTACGGCCGACTTTACACATGGACGGCGGCGATGGACTCGGTTGCCTTGGCTATGGATTCGTTGAATCCAAGAGATTGCGGCGTTCATGCGGATAATTCGTATTGCCGTTTGGGAGATGATGTCTTTCAAGGTATTTGCCCCGATGGTTGGCATTTGCCTCGCAAGGAAGAATGGGAAATCTTGATTGCCGAAACGGGTGATTCGTCATCTGCTGGGAAAGCGCTTAAGGCGACTAGTGGATGGAATGACTTTAAAGACGAAAGTGGAAATGGCGATGATGTTTATGGATTCTCGGCATTACCTTCTGGTAGCTGGAATTCGTACAACAAAGACTTTTCTGTTGTGGGTGATTATGCTTACTTTTGGAGTTCTTACTTGGGTGGGGTTACTAGTGCTTATGGTATGGGACTCCTTCATAAAATGGATGAGGCTCTCATGGGTAGTGATAATATTTCTGGTGGTCAAGCTGTTCGCTGCATTAAGGGGGCTGCGTCGATTAGTGCAGGGACGTTGACTGATGAACGTGATGGTCAAACATACAAGACTTTGAAAATCGGTAACCAGATTTGGATGGCAGAAAACTTGAATTACGCTTATAAATCGTCGGATGGTTTGGATTCCTCTAGCTTCTGTTACAATGATTCTCTTGAATATTGCGAAAAGTATGGCCGTTTGTATACTTGGGCCGCTGCGGTTGATAGTCTTGCCTTGTTCAGCCAAAACTGCATGGGGTGTGGTTACGAATCGTCGTATTCATCCTTTAATAATGTTGTGAGAGGCGTTTGCCCTGATGGATGGCATCTCCCGACATCGACAGAATGGGGAACATTATATGAATCTGTGGGTGAGATTCCGTCTGTGATTCAAGCTAAAGGGTATGAAAAATGGTCCAATGCTACGAACATTTATAGTTTTTCGGCAATTCCTGCAGGCAACCGTTATGTTGGCAATTACCAAAGTCTTGATGTTGCTGCTGCATTTTGGAGCTCGACAGAAGAGTCGTTGGGCAATCCGGTTGGCAATGTTACAAAGAATTCATACGCATTTACAGTTACATCTGATGAAGTAAATCAGAAGAGCGCTTTTTACAAACACTATGCGCTGAGTGTCCGTTGCGTCAAGGACTAGGGTTGAACAAATAAGTTAATTTTTGAATAAGGATAAGTGAATATGATGTTGAATCGAATTTTACCAATTTTTACGCTTGGAGTATTGTTTTGGGGCTGTACTGGCGATAATGTCGCGGGCGGTGCTTCGGGTGATGCTGGCGTTGTTGCCGTGAAGGATTGGGAAGTGGCCGGCGTATCGCAGAAGGGGCCGTTTGTCACGGGTTCTGCGGTGACGGTGCAGGAGCTTGACGGCATCACGCTCAAGCAGACCGGCAAGAGCTTCAAGGGCAGTATCAAGAGCGACAAGGGCGACTTTGCCATCAAGGATATCAATCTGCAGTCGCAGTACGCGATTCTTGAAGCATCGGGCTATTACCGCGATGAAATTTCTGGCAAGAAGTCTTCGGGTACGGTGACGCTCCGTGCGTTTACGGATCTTTCGAACCGCAAAACGGTGAATATCAATTTGCTCACGCATTTGGAATACGAGCGCGTGATGTACTTGGTGACCGAAAAGAAAAAATCGATTGCAGATGCGAAGGCCCAGGCAGACGAAGAAATCCTCGCGGCGTTCGGCATCGAGGGCGATTTCGGGAAGTCCGAAGACTTGAATATCTTTGAGTCGGGCGATGGCAACGCGGCGCTCCTTGCAGTAAGCGTTTTGATGCAAAGTGATGTTGATGTGGCGGGGCTTACCGAACGCATGGGCGAGTTCAGTATTGCGCTTGCAGAAGGCGGCAGCTGGGACGATGCCGACACTAAGACTGCAATTGCGGATTGGGCTTGCGATGTAGACCTCAAGGGGACTCTCGCGAACGTGCGCAAGAATGTGGAAAATTGGAAATACGCGGATACAGTGCCTGCCTTCGAAAAGTTCGTGACGAACTTCTGGTGGGATAATTACGGTCTCGGTGTTTGCAATGAAAAACGCAAAAACGAAACCAAGCGCAACGTGAACAAGTTGAGCAAGCTCTACAACGAGTACTTTGTTTGTGAAAAAGGACGGTGGGTGATTCCGGAAGAAGAAACTGCCAAATCGTCATCTAGCAAAAAGGGCGTGTCCTCTTCCAGCGTCACGCCGCAGTCGAGTAGTTCTTCGAAGGACCCTGAGCCTGTCGAAGGGTCTAGCGGCAAGGAAAAATCTTCCTCCAGCATTGCTTCGTCGAGTTCTTCTGAGGCGAAGTCCTCGAGTTCCTACGTGAATCCGTTCAGTTCTTCTTCCCGCCCGGTCACGTACGATTCCATCCCGGAATTGCCGAAAGAGGTTTCTTTCTTGGAACGGTTCTTTGACGAATACAGGGGATACCTGGAATTCGAGGGCAGTAGCCAGAAGGATTGGTTTGTGGTAAAGAAAAATACCGGGGTTTACTCTAGTAATCAAGATTCCCTGCTTGCAGTCTTGGCGGATACCCTTGCTTTAAGAGGGTTTGCGTATAAGGGCAAAGTGGCGTGTGATTCTGTAAATACTGTAGACACTGTCTATGAGGATTCGGCGTATGTTTATGAGAGAAAGTTGAATGGCCTGGTATATAAGGTGTCCATTACAAAATGGTGGGAACGCAACATGTTTTTGGGCACTCATTTGTACGATTTAAAAATCGTTATCCTTGAAGATGGTGCTGAAGAAATTCCGAGCGTAAACCGTAGCTCGCTCCGGTTTGAAACGGAATTACCCGAAGAGGTTCGCTTCCTTGACGGATATGGAAGCAATATGCAGCATGGGGCCTGGAACGATGATTCCCTGACGTCGGTTTGGACCATAGGGCATGATATGTCGCCATCGTGTAAAGATGTTGTTGGCTGCGATTCCTTGGGAAGGGCTGAAGTGGAAGCGCGTGCGGATTCTATTAGGCAGGTCTTTGCGGATAACGGCTTTGCCCTTGTGGGGGAGGATAGCGTGCCAGTGTATCATAATTATCGTGGTATTTGGGGTACGCAATCGGCTGATGGTTTGTACCACCGGACTATTTATGAGAAAGAAACGGAGAAGGCCAAGTATAGCGTGTATACTTACGGGGCTGTTGGTGCTAGGGGAGATTTTACCGTTTGGTATATCAGCGTGCTCGAATTCGAGATCCACGTCTACTACAAGAGCAAGCCTGAATAAATAACTGTTAGAAGAGAGAGTTGCCTCCGCCGTGAAGGGCGGAGGCATTTCTTCTTTTTATAGTGTTTCCATCCAGCGTGACATGAATACGTTATAGACGCTGTAGGATTTGCCGCTTAAATCGCTTTGTTCTAGCAGTAGTTCTTTTTCGACAAGAGTTGAAAGAATCTTTTTAGCGGTGGCACTGCTTCCTATGCCATATTTCATCAAGAAGGCGCTTGCTGTTGGTTGCTTTACGGAGCCTTCCTTGGCAACGGCGATAAGGTATTTCCACTGTTTGTCGGTAATCAGGTTGCGACGTTCAATGAAGTTTGGAATTTCAAATCGTAAAATGCTGGATATAGTTTTTTTGACATCTTCTAGTGATATATTTTTTGAAGATTCTGCAAATACTCTATTGCATACAAATTGAGTGTAATAGGTATGACGTTTTGTCCAATCTAATATAAAATCAACTGCATCTTCGTCAATGTTTTTTTCTGCTCTTTGAAATAGATGTGTAATAAACTCCTTATACTTCTCAGAATTGATACGGTCGATGTGAATTGTTCTGGAGCTTTCGTAAAAGGGCTTCTTTGCGTTGGTAAACATGTCTGCCATCAAATGCTTTTTGCTACCGCAGAAAATGAATTTTACATGATGCATTTGCTGAGTGTATGTTCGTAGTAAGGCTTCGGTATTTTTTTCTTTGAATTCTCTGATTTGTTGAAATTCGTCGATGGCGAGGATAATTTGTTTTTCTTGTTTTTCGAGAAAGTCGAAAATTGATTTTAAAGTCAGCTTTTTTTGTTCATCTAGTTGGAAGGTGAATGTAACTTGAGGGCTGCCTGACATGGAGTCATAACTAAGAAGCGGTCGAACGTTCTTGAGCGCAATGAAGAATTTTTTTATCAGTGACTCGTTTGCTATGGAGCTGACGATGCCTTCAGACAAGATTTTGATAAAATCGTCTAGACTTTGCGCCGAAAAAATGTCGGCGTAAATGCAAGTGTAATGTTTTTCCTTGAGGTCCTCGAATGTTCTGAAAATGAGACCCGTCTTGCCGTAGCGTCTTGGAGAAATTAATGTGACGTTTGAACCATTGGTTAAAAAGGAGATAATGTCCTTGAGTTCTTGTTCTCGATCGCAGAAATTCTCTTTTGTTGTGTAAGGCTCTAGAGAGAACGGGTTTTCCATAATAACCTCAATTAACTTTTAGTAAGTTACTTTTAGTAATATACCAAAAGTTAATTGGAAAGTCAATAGGTTGAATATTGTATTCTTGGAATACATGTTTGTATTCTAGATTGCCTAAATTTTTATAAAAACGTTGAAAGTGGTAAAATTTGGCTAAAAACGCCAATTCTGTATTCCTTAACTGTGAAATTTGGCTATATTTGTAAACATGAAGGAGATCGTTGAATATACCGATTATCGCAAGTTCATCCAGGATTACTACGATGAACGTAAGCGTTGTTCGGCATTTACGTGGCGTGAATTCGCTCAAAGGGCGGGTTTTACGTCACCGATTTACTTGAAGTACGTTTGCGAGGGCAAGAAAAATTTGAGCATTGGCTCTGCGGGGTCGGTTGCTGGCGCCATGGGGCTTGTCGGCTTTGAATACGAATATTTTGTCCTGATGGTTTCGTACGCTCACGCAAAAAATGACGAGGCGAAGAGATCGGCATTCGAAGAACGTTGTGCGCTAGCGATGGCTCATAAGGTTCGAGTGTTGGGGAACGAGGAATTCGATTACTTCAAATCGTGGAAAAATCCGGTAATTCGTGAGCTTGCCGCTCACATGCCGGGAGCAAAACCTCTCGAAATAGCGCGTGCCTGCAAGCCGAATATTTCGGCGGCAGAAGTTTCTGAAACGCTAGACTTTTTGGTCAAGGCAAAGCTCTTGAAGAAGGACAAGAGCGGTAACTATTGTCAGACGGATAAGTCTCTTTCGATGGGGAGCGTAGATGCGGTTCCGGTGGCGGCTCGCGATATGCAACGCCAGATGGGGGAATTTGCGGTCAAGGCGTTGGGCTTGCCGCTGTCGGAACGCGATATGTCGGGCATTACGATGGGGCTTACGCGACGTGCCTACGAACGCATTAAGAAGGAACTTGCGAATTGTCGCCGCCGCATTGTGGCGATAGCGAGCGAAGAAGACGAAACAGAACAAGTTTACCGCCTGAATTTGCAGTTGTTCCCGATGAGCGAACGAATTGATAATCGCTCTGACCGCAACGAAAATGCGGAAGTGGTTTCGGAATCAAATAAAAATGTTAGGAATGAGGAGAAGGTTTAATATGAATAGGTGGTTGGTTAAGAAATGGTTCCAGATTGCAGAAACCCTGATTGTCGGGGCTATGCTTTGGGCTTGTTCTGATGACAAGGGCGTCGCTGGCGGCACTACGGAAGATGCTGGAATCATCGCCGAGTTGAACGTGGCAGGCGTTGCCCAGAAAGGGCCGTTTGTCAAGGGTTCTGTAGTGAGTGTGCAAGGTATTAATTGCAGAACATTCGAGCTTACGGGCGAATCTTATGAAACCACTATCAAGAGTAATGGTGGCGACTATGAAATCGATAATATTAACTTGTCCTCGGTATGCGCCGTGTTCGAGGTCTCTGGTTATTACTTGAGCGAAATTACAGGAGCGGTTTCTTCCGAAAAGTTAACACTCCGTGCGGTGACGAATCTCAAGGATCGAGATCGCGTGAATATCAACGTACTCACTCATTTGGAATACGAACGCGTGAAGTACTTGGTTATCGTGAACAAGATGTCTTTGGCTGACGCGAAAAAACAGGCTGAAAAAGAAATATTTGCTGTGTTCAATATCAAGGGTGATTTTGCCGAAGCCGAAGACTTGAACATCTTTGAAGCGGGTGACGGAAATGTTGCATTATTGGCTATAAGTGTGATGATGCAGGCGGAATTTGATGACAAGACTCTTGAAGAACGCTTTGAAAGATTCAACGAATTTTTTGCAAAGAGTGGCGTATGGTACGATTCCTATGCAAAACTTGAAATTGCGAAATGGGCTCAAAAAGCCGCTGCCGATGGTAAACTCGATTCGATTCGAAAGAATATTGAAAGTTGGGGCTTTGCAAGTGAAATACCTTCATTTGAAACATACGTAAAGAACTTCGGTAAAACGGCGCTTGTTAAGTATCCTTCAGTAAATTATAGTGGTTTCTATATTGACTGGAGTATTCCTAAGGAGGCTTACTTAAATCCTGAAATAAAGTATGACTCCATTGTGGATAGCCGTGACGGACAAGTTTACAAGACGGTGACGATTGGCTCTCAGGTATGGATGGCTCAAAATCTGAACTATGCCGATAGTGTGAAAACTCCGAGTCTTTTGAAACGTAGCTGGTGCTTTGCATACAAATCCGAAAACTGTGATGTCGCAGGACGTTTGTACACATGGGCTGCTATTATTGATTCTGTGAAACTTGTAACAGATTCCGAAAAGCCTCAGAAATGTGGCTTTGGTGAGCATTGCGTGTTTACGGAAAAGGTGCGGGGCATTTGTCCTGAAGGTTGGCATTTGCCGGATACGACCGAGTGGAAAACCCTGATTTCTTTTGCTGGTGGTGATGATATTGCCGGAGAAAGACTGGAATCGCATATTGGAATGTATGAAGATTCTGGTACTGATGATTTTGGTTTCTCGGCGTTCCCTGCTGGCGAAAAGTATCGAGATCAATCTTTCTTTGAAGATAGCCGAGATGTTCATTTTTGGACAGCTTCTGAAGAATCGAAAGATGATCGTTCTTCTTGTTCCGCAGACTTCTTTTATGCTTCTGTTTGGTTTTCATGTGGCTTTAAGGACAATGGCCTTTCTGTCCGTTGCGTTAGGGATGAGCCTGCTGCGGTGTCGTTGTCGAGCTCTTCGAATAATGCTGTATTGAGCAGCAGTAGCAGCGATGAAGCGTATGTGTCTCCACGTGACATTAATTGGCGCATTCCTAAAGAAGATCACTTGAATCCGAACATTAAATATGATTCTATTGTGGATAAACGAGACGGACAAGTTTACAAGACCGTCAAAATCGGCACTCAAGTTTGGATGGCGCAGAACTTGAATTATGCTGATAGTGTAAATACCCCGAGCCTTTTGAAGAGAAACTGGTGCTACGGCGATAAACCTGAAAATTGTGAGTTTGGTGGCCGCCTTTATACTTGGGCTGCTGCGGTTGATTCTATAAAGCTCGCCAACGATGCTGATGATCCACAATTCTGTGGATACCGGACGAATTGTAATTTCCCCGCGAAGTATCAAGGCATTTGCCCTGAAGGTTGGCATTTGCCCGATACGACGGAATGGCGTACGTTGATTTTCCAAGTTTCGAATGATGCGAGTGTAGCTGGCTATAAGCTCGCTTCTCGTGTCGGTTGGTTTGAAGAAGCTAACGGCACCGATGATTATGGATTTTCAGCGTATCCTGTTGGGGATAAGTATCGTGATTATGATTTTTCAGAATTTGCCCCTGATAATCGGACTGCCTTTTTCTGGAGCATTACTGAGAATACGCGTGACAAACAGTTGGGTTATTCGTTCAGAATTTTTTATGGTGGTACCGGTTACACGGGTGACTTCAAGGATAGCGGGTTTTCAATCCGTTGCATAAAGAATTAGTAAGTAGTGGTTGGTCAATGGTCATTAGATGGAAACGCGTATGAAATGGAATAAACTGTTTACTCTTATATTCGTCTCCCTGTTCTGGGCGTGCTCCGACGGCGACAAGAGTGCTGGTGGCACCACGGAAGATGCTGGTATCATCGCGGACTTGAATGTGGCTGGGCTTACGCAGAAAGGCCCGTTTGCAAAGGGTTCCGCCGTGACGGTGCAGGGAATCGACTGCAAAACGATGGAACTGACAGGCGAACGTTTTGAAAGTACGGTCAAGAGTGACAAGGGCGACTATGATGTTTCAAGTATAAACTTGTCTTCGCCATGTGCCGTTTTTGAAGTTTCCGGATACTACCTCAACGAAGTTACAGGAGCGAAATCTGCGGATAAGATAACACTTCGGACGATTACAAACCTCAAAGACCGCAAGAACGTAAACGTCAACGTGCTCACGAGTTTGGAGTATGGCCGCGTGATGAACCTTGCTGCTGATAAAGAAATGTCTTTTGCGGAGGCGAAGGCGCAAGCCGAAAAAGAAGTCCTCATGTCGTTCGGTATGGCGAGTGCGATGGACGAAAATCTCAAATTCGAAGAATTGAATATCTTTGAAAAAGACGAAGAAAATGCGGCACTTTTGGCGGTGAGTATTCTTTTGCAGGGAGATGAAGATGTGGGTGTACTTGTGAAACGCTTGGAGAAGTTTGCCGATGACTTTGCTGAAGACGGTGAATGGAATGATAGCGAGATAAAAACAGAAATTGCAAATTGGGCTGTTGCTGCAACGACGAGTGGTAAGCTTGATTCCATTCGCAAGAACATCGAAAGCTGGGGATACACCGATGAAGTCCCGTCGTTCGAAAAACAGATTGAGAATGTTGGTGTCACCCTGAGCGGAGCCGAAGGGTCTAATGGCGTTGTTTCTGCGACTCCTTGCAAAACCGATAGCACGGACACGTGCGAATATGGAGAACTTACCGACGAACGTGACGGACAAGTTTACAAGACCGTAAAGATTGGCAATCAGGTTTGGATGGCCGAAAATTTGAACTTCAAAACAGAACTAAGTAATTGCTATAAAGATCAGGATTCCAACTGTACTAAATATGGTCGCAATTACGATTGGTCTGCTGCTTTAGATGCATGCCCCTCTGGTTGGCATTTGCCTACGGATATTGAGTTGAGAGAACTTGTTTCGGCTGTGGGCGGTGATTCGATAGCTGGTAAAGTGCTAAAGTCTACTAATGGTTGGAACGATGGTTTCAATGGCTCGGATGCTTATGGATTTTCTGCAATTCGTGCTAGCTATGATAGTATTGACGTTAGCGAGGTCGAGTCGTTTGCGTATTTTTGGAGTTCATCTGAAAAGTTAGATGTTTGTGCGAATAGTATGAGTTTGATTGGCGCTTCTGATTCTACGGAAATAGGTTGCCATGATAAAAATTCCAGAATTTCTATCCGTTGCCTCAAGGATGGCGAAAATGGACCAGAAGAAATTTATGGCACCTTGACGGATTTTCGTGATGGACGGACTTACAAGACTGTAAAAATTGGCAGTCAGATTTGGATGGCTGAAAATCTGAATTACAAAACGGATAACAGTTATTGCTATAACGATAGCATCAGTTATTGTGGAAAATATGGTCGCCTTTATACTTGGTCTGCGGCGATGGATAGCGCTGGCGTGTGGAGCGATAGTGCAAAAGGCTGTGGCTATGGCGTTATGTGCTCGCCGAAATACGCGGTGCAGGGAGTTTGCCCTGCAGGTTGGCATTTGCCAGATACAACAGATTGGCAAACTTTGATAACGGCTGTTGGAGGCTGGGAAACTGCTGGTAAAAAACTCAAGTCAATAGCAGGTTGGCTTTATTTTGAAAGTACTGATGATTATGGTTTTTCTGCTTTGCCGGGTGGCTTTTTGTATCGCAGTGGCACGTATGATGTTGTTGGTAGTACGGCTTACCTTTGGACTTCTACAGAAAATGCAGAAAGGAATTTTCACGCCTACAGTATTATGATTGCAAGTGATGGAATTGATTCTTTTAGTGATGGTTTTAAGGATAACGCTTACTCTGTCCGTTGTGTCAAGAACTGAAATTAAAAAAAGGAAAATATCTAGAGTGTTTAAAAAGGAGAAATTTGATATGCGTAATCATTTGTTTTTGAAATGGAATAAAGTTTTTGCGTTTTTTTCAATTGCTGCTATGTTCTGGGCTTGCTCCGATAGCAACGATATTGTTGGAGCTATTGAAATTTCATCTAGTTCTGAAACAGAATCCAGCAGTAGTTCGGTAACGTTGAGCAGCAAGACAGAATCTAGTAGCAGCTCGTCTAGCGCTGTCATCCCGGATTCCGTTCCGGGATCACCTTCTAGTAGTAGCAAGGTGATTGCTTCGTCGTCATCCTGTTTTGAGAAATGCCTAGATTGGAGTATTCCAAAAGAAGCTTACTTGAATCCCGATATTAAGTATGGTGAAATGACGGATTCTCGTGATGGTCAAGTCTATAAAACCGTGAAAATTGGCAATCAAGTATGGATGGCTCAGAATCTGAATTATTTTACTTCGGATTTAAGTTATAGAGCTACGTGTCATGGAATTGAGCAGCATTGTGATGTCTCTGGACGTCTTTATACTTGGGCTGTTGCTATGGATTCGATCGGTCATGCGAAGGCTGGTGAGTACGCTTGCGGTGATGGTAAAGTATGTCCATTTACCAATAATTATCAGGGGATTTGTCCAAATGGTTGGCATTTACCAACAAAAGCAGAATTTGATACTTTAGTTGCTACTGTTGGAGGCGTTTCTGCTGCGGGAAAAGTCCTTAAGTCTCAGGCTGGTTGGAATAATGGAGGAAATGGTTCTGATAGGGTTGGTTTTTCGGCGATGCCGGCAGGCGAACGATTTGATGAGCCTGGGACTTTTCGTGGTGAAGGGTTGACTACGGAATTTTGGAGTGTTACTGAATATTATTCCGTGGGCGCGCAGACTTTAAGATTGGGGTTTCATACCGATGAGGCTAAGATAGATTACAATCTTAAGCTTCGGTCTTTGTCTATTCGCTGCATTAATGATGATGGCTTTATTGAGTATCCTTCGAGTTCTAGTGTTAAGTTTGTTAGTAGTTCGTCTCAAAAAATTAGTTCTAGTAGCTCGTCTCAAAACAATGTTCTGAGTTCGAGTGAAGTATTTGTCGATAGTTCTGATTTTGATTGGAGTCTCCCGAAAGAAGCGTATTTTAACCCGAATATTGATTATGGTGAAATGACGGATTCTCGTGATGGTCAGGTTTATAAAACTGTGAAAATCGGTGACCAAATTTGGATGGCAGAGAATCTAAATTATTCGGATAGCGCTCAAACGCCGAGTCTTTTAGGTAGAAATTGGTGTTTTGGTAATGACCCTGAAAAATGTAAGATTGCGGGTCGCCTCTATACATGGGCTGCTGCTATAGATTCTGCAAATTATCGGTATAATAATAAAAGCTGTGGATATGGCCGAAGTGTTTGTTATTTCGAAAAAAACTATAGAGGTATATGCCCTGAAGGTTGGCATTTGCCCGATACTACAGAATGGAAAATTCTGTTTAAATCTGTGAATAATAATCAACAAGCGCTTAGGTCCGAAAAGGGGTGGAGCCATTCTGCTATAGGAAAAGATGATGTTGGCTTTTCGGGGGTTGCGGTGGGATATTATGGTACAAATGTTTTTTCATGCTTACATGAGAAATGTTTCAACAGTGCAGGAAATGGAGTGGTTTATTTAAGTGCTGCTGAAGGTGGAGTTGATGGTGCAATTGGTTTTTGTTTAGATTATAGTGATTATGCTCCTGTTTATTTGCCGTATGAAAAGAGTGCCGGATTTTCCATCCGTTGCATCAAGGATTCAAAATAAAGTTGAGTGAGGAATGGTATGAATTTAAAAAATGTTGTTCGAGTTTTGTTGACCGTGCTTGCGGTGCCTGCATTTGCCGCAAATGGCACCATGAAGGGCGACGGCTCTGCTGAAAATCCTTTCCAGATTGAGGATTACGAAGACCTCAAGGCGATTGGAAAAGGCTCTTACCTCTATTCGTCCAATTACATCTTGACGAAGGATATTGATGCTTCGGCATCGAAGAGTGAAAACTGCAATGGCGATGTATGCAAGGGCTTTACGCCGATTGGTCGTAACAAGGATGCTGCGGGGAACATTCTTTTTGACGGAACCTTTGAAGGACAAAATCATACAATCAGCAACTTGGATATTCGCGATACAGTACGTGGGGATTCTTTAGGGCTTTTCTCAAGTGTAAGAGCGGTAATCTCCAATTTAAAAATCGATAAGCTCACAGTGTTTGGGAATGGAAGGCTAGTGGGTGGTTTGGCTGGTGCTGCATGTGGAACAGTAAATAATGTTCATGTGACGAATGGTTTTGTTAAAGGAGGTCGTGATGTGGGCGGTCTTGTTGGTGCATATAGGTTTGATGATTGCGGTTTAACATTTCAAGACGTGTCTTATCAAGGTGATGTTACAGGGGGTGTGTATGTTGGTGGAATTGTTTCTAATATTGATGTAGGTTCGATTGTTAATGCCTCTGTTGATGTAAATATTGTTGCGAGTGATAATGCCGGAGGTATTGTTGGATATATAGGGCATGGGGAAGTGATCAACAGTCGTTCTAGCGGAACAATTACGCCAATGTGTTCTAGATGGACTACTTCAAAGATGGAGTCGTTTGGAGGTGTTATCGGTGAATTTTATGGTTATGATGGATTTTTTTATAAAAAATGTATTAATTGTGTTTCATCGATGGACATTTTGAAACCTGTTTGCTCTAGAATGGATGTTTCGGAAATTGAAGTGGAATCGGTGGGTGGCATTGTCGGCGAAAATATTCATGGTGTAGTTTTTCTCTCCCATGCTACGGGAAATATAGAGGGCGATGAAGATGTCGGAGGAATCGTTGGCCGTAATAATGGTAAAATCATTTATTCTTATGCAAATGGGAGTGCTAAGGGTGTTGAATCTGTAGGTGGTGCCGTTGGATTTAATGCGGGCGATGTTCAGAATATTTACGCTCAAGGTTCCGTGGAAGGGGTAAAAAATGTTGGTGGCCTTGTCGGTCTAAATGGCGGGATGATACATGGAAGCATTTTGAATAGCTACGCGGCAACGACAATCAAAGGAAATGAAGATGTCGGAGGCCTAGTTGGAAAAAATGAAGAATTAGTTGAGAATTCTTACTGGGACATGGAAATTTCTGGATTAAGTGTCGGCAGTGCAGGCGAAGGGCTCTCCACTACCAAAATGATGACGAAGTCTTCTTTTGTAGATTGGGATTCTGTTGGGTATTATGCGTATGCACCATGCGAAAAGAAAAGCTGTGAAGCGGTAAACCTCTATACATTAGAAGAATGCTTGTGCAAAACGGATAAATTTATAAATGTATGGGCGTTTGATGAAGGAAAATCTTACCCGTATTTTAACGAAAACGTAAAGTTTGAAGATTTCTTTATATATGTCTCTGAAGAAAGTGTGGCTGTTCGTAGAAAAACTGTTGCTAAAACGCAAACGTTCGGAGCCAAGTTCCAAGGCCAGCTTGTTTCCCTCCGCTTTGAAATTCCAACTGCGGGTGTTGTGAAGTTCTCGCTCGTCGATATGCAGGGGCGTGTTGTGAAATCAGCGGAATTGGGACAACGTGCGACTGGCTCGCATTTCGAAACGCTCGATGTTGCGAAAATTGCTCGCGGGCGTTATGTCGGAATTTTGCAGGTCGGCGGTAAGACTGTCGAAAAAACAACACTAAATAAACATTAAAGGTTTTTATATTTTAAATAAGATAAAATGAGAAGGAATGGTAAAAATATGAGATTGATTTTTGCAACTGCAGTAGCTTTATTTGCTGTTCAGGCATTTGCCGCGAACGGCATTATGAAAGGTGACGGCTCCGCAGCAAAGCCGTTCCAAATTGAAGATTATGAAGATTTGAAATCTATTGGCAAGAACGCCTATCTTTATTCGTCCAATTACATCTTGACAAAAGATATCGATGCATCGGCTTCGGAACATGAATACTGTAACGGTCATGTGTGCAATAGTTTTATTTCCATTGGTCAAGTTCAAAACTCGACAGTTATTATCCCATTTTCCGGGAGCATCGACGGGCAGGATCACGTTATCAAGAATCTCCGTATATGGCTGCCGTGCCTTCACTATGTAGGTTTTATTGCACAATTGGAAGGTTCTTTATCCAATCTAAAATTCGAACATTTGAGAGTGTATGGTGGATATGATACGGATTACGCTCCTCATTCGGATTACGTTGGTGGTGTTGTAGGCTTATCTAAGGGGCAAATTACAAATGTCCATGTGAAGGATGGCCATGTAGAAGGCTTGCGCTATGTCGGTGGTCTTGTTGGTCAATTGGAAACGAATAAATCATTTGTTAGCAACTCATCGTTTGAAGGGGTTGTTCAAGGTCGAAGAAATGTGGGTGGTTTAATCGGTACCCTTGAAGGTCGTGTTCAAGAAAGTTTTGCCGATGTTGAAATATTTGTAGGGATTAATAATGAATCTAAGAATGTAGGTGGTCTTGTTGGTGAAAGTAATTCTCGTGTTCACCCGTCAATTACTAAAAGCTATGCTACGGGGATTATTGTTCCTGAGGTTGAAAAGGCTGCGTCGAACATTGGTGGCCTTGTCGGGTTGAATGAAGATGGCTTTGTTGAGCTGAGCTATGCCTCTGTTGATATCATGTCCTTTAATCAGGGATACTTTTCGGAATGTATTGGTGGGCTTGTTGGATTGAACAAGGCTAAAATATCCGAAGCTTACGCGACGGGAAATGTTACGGGGTATGAAACTGTTGGAGGCTTGGTCGGTGAAAATTCTCGCGGTGGGCAAATTGAATATTCGTATGCTACGGGCTCTGTAAAGGTGTTGAGAAACAAGTATATGGAAATTGGTGGTTTTACTGGCGGTAACTGGGGATCAATTTATGGGAGCTATTCTGTCGGGAAGATTGAATTGCCCGATGATAGGGATACTGCGTATTTGTATGTCAGCGGTTTTAGCGAGGGTGATTCCGTAAACAGTTGCTATTGGAACGTTGATTTGGCCGGTATCGATACGAGCAAGGTCGGTATTGGGCTTTCGGATTCTGCCATGAAGCATTTGTCCAGTTTTGTCGGCTGGGAAAACATGTCAAAATGCAATTTTAAAATAGAATACGAAGGAACTGTATTTGATATTTATGAAACGTGCGATTTCTATGAGCTTGGTACAAGAGATACTTTAGGCATTTGGAATATTGATGAAGGAGAGTCTTATCCTTATTTGGCGAACTTGGGTAAAAATGCAAAGGCTACCGCAAATATTATTGCTGTCGCTGTCCCCACAAAAGCGGCGAAATGGCAAGAGAAACCTATAGTTGCCGCTGAAAAAGATGTCGGTTACGAACTGTTTGGTAAGTGGCTGGAACTTGTTCGTTTGAACGAAACGAAGGATTCCATTTATTACGGCTATAGAATCGGTTACGCCAACGAGTCCGATACTGTTTGGGGAACAACCAGCTATATGGCTGTGCCAAATCATATTGAAATTGCGACTTTTGAAGACCTAAAGAAAATAGGCAATAGCATTAGCCATCCGTTGCTTGCGAACTATGAACTTATTGCTGATATCGATGCTTCTTCCTCAAATTTTACCCCTATTGGAGAAGAACGTAAACCGTTTACGGGAACCTTTGAAGGGAATAATCATGTTATTGAAGGTTTGACTGTCGATACGCAAAACCAATTTTATGCAGGGCTTTTCGGATTTGCAAGTCAATCATCAATAAAAAATCTTGTCTTCAAAAATTCAAAAGTTAGTGGTGGGGAATATGCTGGTGTGCTTGGCGGTCAAATAGAGAAATCTTTTATAAGTAATGTTGTTTCGTATGATGGTGATGTTAAAGGGGATGATCAGGTGGGTGGTCTTATTGGTGCCGCGTATAAAGACAGCATTCTCAAGGTGGGTAGCACGGGCACTGTCAAAGGATCGAGAAATGTTGGAGGCCTTATTGGCTGTTTTGCCTCTTACCTCAAAGATGGCTATGCGGTGAGTGTTGTCAAAGGTCATGAAGATGTTGGTGGTGCTATCGGTGGCTCCAATGCAAGATTGCTAATAGGCGATACTGTGTACAACGTTTATGCTGCTAGTATCTTAAAAGGTCCTAAAAACAATCTAAATGGAGTTATAGGGGATCACATCAACAATAGTGAAGGCATATTTGAAAATTTTTACTATGATGGCGGCCTGACGCAGATAGTCCATGCCTATAATAGGAATGTGACAGAAGGAACTGTGCTTTCGAGTGAAGAAATGTTGCGTCAAGCCTCGTTTGAGAATTTTGATTTTGACGGTGTATGGACCATTCAAGAAGGCAAGTCGTATCCTTATTTCAAGGGGACGGATGCGGTGCTTCCCGGAAAGCTTGTTGATGATGGATCTGTAAATGAATTGGACGGTGAAGGGACGGATGAAAGGCCTTATCTTATTTCTTCGTACGAGGATTTGAAATATATCGGTAAATATGAGTATGGTTTGGATAAAGTCTATAAGCTGACTCACTTGATTAATGCTTCGGCATCGGCAGAAGAAAACTGTGTTGATGGAGTCTGTGCTGGTTTTGAACCTATCGGAGGAAAGGATGGTTTTAGTGGTAAATTAATTGGTGGTGAGCAACAACATCAACTTGAGAAAAAAGTGGTCACTGAAATGTTTGGAATTTACAATCTGACGATAAATCGACCGTCGGAAGATTATGTTGGCCTGTTTACTAAATTGAATCCGAAATCGGAAATTTCCCATATGGCATTTTTTGATAATACCATTGTTGGAAAAAATTATGTAGGCTCTATTGCGGGGTTAGACGAAGGGGCTGTAATTGATAGCATTTTGACGGATACGCTCTCGATTAGTGGCAATAATTATGTCGGCGTAATTGCAGGGGCAAAAGAAGGCGGTTCTGCAAAACATGTCTATATCAATCCCGAAGCGAATGTATCTGGGAAAAAATATGTGGGATCTTTTGTAGGAAGTTCTAAAAAGACTTTTTATTGGAATGCTTGGTCCATGGCTAGTGTGTCCGGCGATTCGTATGTTGGTGGTTTTGCTGGGATAGATTCTGCATCTACATATAAAAATATCGCTTGTGCAAGCCATGTCCAAGGCCAATCCAAAACCGGGAATGTGGTGGGCGAAACTTCTAAATCGACATTCACGTCTGTTTACTACGATGGAGAAATTTGGGAATACGACAATAGCTCTGTGGGCAAGTCCATGACGACTAAAGAAATGTTGGATGTATCATCGTATGAAAATTGGGATTTCCAAACAACGTGGACTCAGACAAGTTCGTCTTGCTATCCTGTGTTGGCATGGTTTGCAATGGGAAATACGTGCCCGACGACATTGCATCCCAAATTCCAGATGAAGGGCTCCGGTACAGAAAAAGATCCGTTCATAGTCAAGACTTATGAAGACCTTAAAGCGATTGGCTATGGTAAGTACAAGTTGTCGTCTGTTTATCAATTGGCAAATGATATTGATGCTTCTGCTTCTAATGAAGAGGGTGGATTCTTGTCGTTTGGAAATTATAAATATGATTCATACTTTGGCGTTAAATATGAACATGAAGGAACGATTGTTTTTACAGGTAAGTTCCATGGAAAGGGCCACGCGATTAAACGGATTGATATAGTTTCTGTAGGTATCGGCGGTTTGTTCTATACGATTGGTGAAGATGCTGTTGTTGATAGTTTGCGTATGGAAGTAACTCAGGGGTTGAAAATGTCCGCCGCACTTGCCCATGAAAATAAGGGCTTGGTCGATCATGTAAAAGTTGTTGCAGATACGATTGATGTTTATGGTGGTTTGGTTTATGAAAATGAAGGAACCATACGTAATAGTACTTTTAAGGGTAGTATAAAAGATGGTTCTGGACTTGTTACAACCAATAAAGGCTTGATATCGGCTTGCACGACTTGGGTTGATGTTTTTGATGCTAGATATAATGGAGGAAGTGGCTTTGTTAATGAAAACCGCGGGACCATAGAAAATTCCGTGGCGAATGGTTCTATTAAAGGACGTGATGTTGCGGGCTTTGCTTTAAAGGTCAATGCGGATGGCGTGATTCGCAACTCGCATGCGTCAGTTGATGTAAATGGAGCTGGTTTTGTTCAGGAAAATTTTGGAGATGTTGTAAACTGCTTTGCTACGGGAACGGCATTTTATGGATTTGTTGGTACGAATAAGGGAAATGTCGAAAAATCTTTTCTATTGGGCAACTCTTTAGATTCAACCTCTCGTACGTGGGCTTTTGTAAGCAGCAATGAAGGGAATATTCGAAAGTCGTATTACCTTGGCAGAAGTTGTAATTCATTTGTTAGAGTCAATAGTGGCTTGATTGAAGATTCGTATGCCGTTGGCGTAAGCGAATTTGGAGAGGAAATAGATAAAGGGGTAATTAGAAATTCCTATTTGGCGGATAGACCGTGCCAAAAAAATGCTGAAGACCGAAAACTTACAGATTTGTCTGCTTGTGTGGTTAAGGACAATGTTTATTTCGAATATGATCCCAAGAATCATAACAGAGAAGGCCTTTTTTGGTTCCCTGAATACCTGCATAGGCAAAAGACGTTTACTGGTTTTGACTTTGATTCGGTCTGGTATATCAAAGAAGGTGTGACCTATCCGCTGTTGCGTGGAATGCCGAATATGCCTGTGGCTACGGGTGAGGCTGTTTCGTTCGAAAGCAATAAATCGTTGGCGATTAACGTTCGCAACAAGTTACTTGACGAGGCGATTATTTTGGATACGGCTGCGGTCAAGGTGCTCAAGCTGGATTCTGCTAGCAGTGCTTTGGTCGATTCGCTTGCAAAAGCGAAGTCGCCTTCCGGAAAGTTCGATCTCACTTATCGCGTTGGCGTTGTGCTCAGCTCGGATACGCTTTGGAGTGCACCGGCGACAGCGGAGATGAAATTGAACAAGTCGAACGGGATTCCTGATGTTGCGGTTAAACGCGGTTTTGGATTTGCTGCCATGTTCCAAGGAACTCGATTGTCGCTCCTGTTTGAAATCCCCAAAGCCGCTTCCGTGAAGTTCTCGCTCGTCGATATGCAGGGGCGTGTTGTGCGGGCATTCGACCTTGGCCGTCGTGCGACTGGCTCGCATTTCGAAACGCTCGATGTTGCGGAACTTGCTCGCGGTCGTTACGTCGGAATTTTGCAGGTTGGCGGTAAGACTAACAACAAAGTTATTCTAAAAAAGTAATGCTAATCGGAACGTGTTAAGTTTATTTGAATTTTAAAACAGGAGTGAATGTTTTATGTGTAATTTGGATAGTAAATTTTTTGCATGTTTACTTGTTGCAAGTTCATTTTCGTTTGCAACTCGTTCTCCGGTTGTTCCTCCACAAGTTGATGGGTGCTACCAGATTTCAACAGCGCAGGAACTTTATGGTTTTGCTGAGATTGTGAGTGGAAAATATGTAGAAACTCCGACATCGCTTGAAGATGGCATATATGAGTATGTAAGGGATTCTGCTGCATGTGGTGTCTTGACAGCTGATATCGCTCTCGATACGAACGAATATGGAGCATGGAAATCTATGCAAGAATTTGCAGGTGTCTTTGATGGTCTGGGGCATACGATTTCGAATCTGCAAAACTTGCCGTTCTTTGGATCAATTGAAGGAACTAAGGATAAGCCTGCCATCGTCAAAAATGTAGGCTGGACGAATGCGTCTTTCAAAGTGAATCGTGCTAATTTTGGATTGATCAATCGTACTAGTGGCTATGTGGAATTGGATCATGTTTTCAGTACCATTGATTATTCCGTTGCCGAAGGTGATGTTTCGTGTTTTGTTCTTTCGCAGAATGGACATTTGACGATTTCAAATTCTTATAATACGGGAGCGCTTAAATATGACCATTACGATAAAGAGCGAATAGGCATTTTTGTTGCGGGCGCTGGCGGTGTAGTTTCCTTGAAAAATGTTTATAATCTGGGCGGTAGTGCAGCCTTTGTAGGGTATGCACATGATACTTTATCTGTTCTAAATAGTTTTACGATGGGGCCTGGGAAGTGGAGACCTTTGGTACAGCGTACTATAACAGAAGGGAAATCTGCTGTTGTTAATGAGTCTAATTTCTTCTACCCGACAACGATTGGATATTATGGCGGCAATACAGAGGATGAATTTGCGAATGGTTCTATTGCAATGAAATTGCATTATTTGAATGACGAAGGTGAGATCTGGGGACAAACCGTGGGGGTGGATTCTGTTCCGAATTTTAGCGGGAAAGTTATTGGTGCTACAAATACGGATATTAAAGTTTCTAACATAAAGGTTGTTTCTTTTGATGGAGACACTACTTGGTATCCTAAGTATTATGTTGAAGGTGTTGAAAAACCGTTTACTTATGAACCGATGCAAAGAGACGGTTTTATCTTTACGGGATGGTTTGATAATCCTGATGGCGCGGGCCGAGAACCTATTACAAAAATTTCATCTTCTGCAACGGGAAATCTTACGGTTTACGGGAAATGGTGGGCTATCCCCAAGCGTAAAGGTAAAGGTGAATGCTACGAAATTGGTTCTATGGAAGACCTTTTTGGTTTTGCAGCGATTGTAAACGGAGCCCCTGGAGTTGAAAAGGATTCTCTAGCTTGTGCTAAACTCGTTGCGGACATTAAGTTTGTCAATAAAAAAGAAGGTGGCCAAAATTTGTGGTGGTTGCCTATCCAGAATTTTGCGGGAAGTTTTGATGGCAATGGTTATTCCATTAGTGGGCTCACTGCAAGGCATAACGAATATTATGAGAAAGATTCGAAACCGATGGGCTTGTTCGGCTCGATTTCTGGAGGCAGTGACGAAAAGCCTGTTGTCATTAAGAATTTTAGAGTCTTTGACTGTAGCTTTGTTTCGTCGTGGGGCGCTGGCGGCGCTGTGGGCCGAGTGAAGAACGGCTCTCATGCGGTTTTGGACAGCATCGTCATTGAATCGGATGTTTTCGGGGAACTGCTAATTGGTGGAATTATTGGTTCCGTTGACGATTCTGCGAAGGTCACGTTAAGTCATTCTGCCAAGAAAAATGGAATCTCCGGTGACTACAATATCGGCGGTCTTATCGGTAATATTTCAAATAAGTCGCAGGTGACGATTTCTAAGAGTTTTGTGGAGGGAGATGTAACTGCGTACGAAAATGGAGTGGGATCGATTGTTGGCGTGATTGGCAAATCGGATGTCGTGATAAGTGAGGTCTATGCTAATTCGAAAGTTTCGGGTTACAGCTATGTCGGTGGATTTGTGGGGGATAATCTTGGCAATCTCCAGATTGAAAATACTTATCTTGTTGGAGATGTTGTTGGATTGTCGTATTCGTGCCCAGCAGGCGCGGGTGCGTTTGCCGGCGTTATCTTGGGCGGTTTTGTGGCAAATGGGGGTAATCTGTTCTTGGTGAATTCTTACCACCTGGGCGATGTGAGTTCAGGGTGCCCTGATAAACGCGTAGATGCTGTGGCGGCGCATGCTCTTCCTGAAAACTTGCATATTGATAATGCGTATTATCTTTCGACAACGGCAACAGAATTTGTGGCGAGTGCTGCGGATTCTGCGATGTTTGCCAATGGGTTTGTAGCTTATGCTTTGCATAATTACGATAACGGCAAAGTCAATGGTGATATTTGGGGACAAAAGATAGGCTCTGATCCGTATCCGGTCTTTACGTCTAAAGTCGATGGCTATGAAGTATCTCATAAGTATTCGAAACTTGTCTTGCATACGTATGAAGGTGATACGCTGAAGTATGCGAATGCCTATATGGAAGGTATAGAAACGCCGCTCCCGTTGCCATACCGTGAAGGACATATTTTTCATGGATGGTTTGCAAATCCTGAATTTGCCGGAGATACAATTCGCTATATTAATTCGTCTGCAACTGGTGAACAACATTTTTACGCGAATTTCGAAATTATGAAATTCGAAATAAGTGCGAATATTTATGATTCCGGTTGTCGCAACAGCACGGTGGAAGGTGTCGGTGTATATGACTATGGTGCAAAGGTGGTCCTGAAGGCTGTGCTTGATACTGGTTGCCAGCTGAGATCCTATAACCCGCATTTTAATGAAGATGGTACATACGTTATTGATAAGGTGACAGAATCGAAATCTGTACTTATCTATTTGGAAAATACGGTGTACACGGTGACGTACTATATTAATGGGGAGGAATGGATTGATTATTCGGGAAGGTATGGGTCTAAGTATCGGCAGTATGTCTACGGAGATTCTCTTGAGTATGCTGAGCCCTGGTATAAGTGCTATGACTTTAAGGGATGGTATGATAATGAGAAGTTGGAAGGAACGCCGGTGACTGGAATTAAAAAGGGCGAATATGGCAATAGGGATGTCTGGGCAAAGTTTGAATGGAATTCGGAGTGTCCGGAGAACTATAAATCGAGCTCGAGTATTGCGTCTAGTTCTTCTGTTTTGTCTAGCAGCTCTAGTGCTAATAGCAGTAGCAGCTCTGTGATATTGTCGTCGTCCAGTGTTGTGAAGTCCAGTTCTAGCGTTAAGAGTTGCAGTTCCGTGACAAATTCTAGTTCATCAAGTGCAAAATCTAGTTCGAGCAGCGTTCAAAAATCGTCTTCGTCTAGCAAAACGAATTCCATTGTTCAGGTTTTTGACGTGAACATGAACGTGAATGTTGCTGGCCGATTCATTCAAATTGACGGAGCTCAAGTAGGCGCGAAGTTTGCCTTGTTCGACATGCAGGGGAAGGTGCTCTTGTCTGGCTTCGTCGAAACCGGTTCTCGACAAATCGCTGTGCAGAGGGCGGGAGCCTACTTGCTTTATGTTGGAACGCGGATGCAAAAGGTGATAGTGAAGTAATCCTATTTATTTGATTGACGATATCATAGGCCCGCATTTGGTTGCGGGTCTTTTTTGTATCCCAGGGATACATCTTGTATTCTGAAATTTTGCAAAATTGTTTAAAAATGACTAAAAACGTAAAAATTAGGCTAAAAACGGCAATTTTTGTATTCCAATAATGTTTAAAAACTATATTTGTAATCATGAAGGCGATTGTTGAATATACAGATTATCGCAAGTTCATCCAGGATTACTACGATGAACGCAAGCGCGACTCCGCTTTTACTTGGCGTGAGTTTGCACAGAATGCCGGTTTTGCATCGGCAATTTTTTTGAAGTATGTTGCTGAAGGAAAAAAGAATCTGAGCATCAGTGCCGCAAGTTCTGTTGCAAATGCGATGGGGCTTGCCGGATTCGAAAAGACGTATTTTGTTTTGATGGTGACGTACGCCCATGCCAAAGGGGACGAAGCCAAAATGGCGGCGTTCGAAAAACGCTGTGCGTTGGCTAGAGCGCATAAGATCCGTGTTCTCGGTGGCGAAGAATTCGATTACTACAAGTCCTGGAAAAATCCGTTGCTCCGTGAACTTGCCCCGAATATGCCTGGTGCAAGACCTGCCGAAATGGCCCGTGCGTGCAAACCGAAAATTTCTACAGCGGAAGCTGTTGAAACGCTCGAATTTTTGGAAGATGCTAACCTCCTGAAAAAAGACCGTAATGGAAATTACGTACAGACGGATAAGTCCATATCGATGGGCTCCGTGGATGCGGTGCCGATTGCCGCGAAAGATTTACAGCGCCAGATGGGTGAGCTTGCCGTGAAGGCTTTGGATTTGCCACTTGCAGAACGCTCTATGTCGGGAGTTGTTTTGGGACTGACGCAGGATTCTTATGAACGGATTAAGAAGGAACTTTTGGAATGCCGCCGCCGCATTATTGCGATTGCTACGGAAAGTAGCGAAACGCAGAGGGTTTATCGCTTGAACTTGCAACTGTTCCCGATAAGCGAAGATCTGGGTGTTGCAAACAAGGCTTTAAAAAATAAGGAAGAGAGAAATGAAAAGAAACGAGCTTAGAATTTTTGGGGATATTTTTGCTTTCGCGCTGGTGCTTGCCTTTGTGTCGATGTTTTCGGCATGCTCCGACGACAAAGTCGCGGGTGGTTCTTCGGATGATGCGGGCATTTACGCCATCAAGGATTTGGATGTGGCGGGTGTCTCGCAGAAGGGCCCGTTTGTCAAGGGCTCGCACGTGACGGTACAGGGCGTCGATTGCAAAACGATGGAGCTGACCGGCGAAATTTTCGAAGGTACGGTCAAGAGCGACAAGGGCGATTACGATGTTGGCGGAATTACGCTTTCGTCTTCGTGTGCGGTCTTTGAAGTGACCGGGCTTTATCTTGACGAATTTACGGGCGCACAAACGACGGAACCAGTAACGCTTCGTTCGCTAGTGAATCTCAAAGATCGAAAGAGCGTGAACGTCAATGTGCTTACGCGATTGGAATACGACCGTGTCGTGAAACTCGTGTCCGAACAGAATGCGTCTTTTGCGGATGCTAAAAAACAAGCTGAAAACGAAGTGCTTGGCTCGTTTGGTATCGCAAAAATTTCGGACAACTTTGAAGACTTGGATATCTTTAAAAAAGGCGATGGAAATGCGGCTCTCCTTGCGGTAAGCGTGTTTGCGCTCGCTTCGGGTGATTCTGGCAAAAATGTAAATGTCGGGGAACGCTTGGAGGAATTCTCCACCGCAATTTCAAACAATGGTTCTTTAGATGATAGCACAAAGACGGAAATTGCAAATTGGGCTGCTTCCGCTATGGCAAACGGCAAGATTGATACAATTCGTAAAAATATTGAAAGCTGGGGTTATGCCGATGAAGTTCCCGAGTTTGAAAAGTTTGTTATAGAGCGAGACTCCCTTGTCGATACACGTGATGGGCAAGTTTACAAGACTGTAAAAATTGGTAATCAGGTATGGATGGCTGAAAATCTCAATTATGCTGATAGTGTAAAATCTCCAATTTTGGTGGACAACAGTTGGTGCTATAACGATTCTTCAAACTATTGCGATAAGTATGGTCGACTTTACGCATGGTCTGCTGCGTTGAATGTATGTCCTGAAGGTTGGCATCTGCCTGATACCACGGAATGGAATACTTTGTTTGAATCTGTCGACAATCCATATTTTGTAGGTAGAATTTTAAAGTCAAAGAGTGACTGGCAGTTGGGTAGGAGTGGACCTGAAGGCATAGATGCGTTGGGCTTTAATGTTTTGCCTGCAGGTGTTGGACATACTGGGAATTTTATTGGCTTGCGTGTTTATGGACATTTCTGGAGCTCGGATTTGGCAAGAGACGGTGTTATTTATGCCATCCGCTTTGGTTATGATGAAGATCAGCCTGCTATAACACTGGAATATGAAAGTGATGGAGGATTGTCTGTTCGTTGCTTAAAGGATTAAATCAAGGAAGAAAGGATAATAAAATGAATTTCAAAAATGTGACTCGAGTTTTGTTAGCTGCGCTCGCCGTGCCTGCGCTTGCGGCGAATGGAACCATGAAAGGCGACGGCTCTGCAGAAAAGCCTTTCGAAATAGAAGACTATGAGGACCTCAAAGCGATAGGCTCAGGCTCTTATCTGTATTCATCGAATTATGTTGTGGCAAAAGATATTGATGCATCTGCTTCGAAGAGTGAACGATGCGATGGCGATGACTGTAGAGGTTTTATTCCGATTGGGAAAAATAAAGATGCGGTGGACAGCATTGTTTTCTGGGGAACAATCGATGGAAAAAATCACACCATCAAAAATTTGAAAATCAACAATGGATACTCGGGTGAATCGGGCTTTATTCAAACATTGATTGGCTCTGTAGTCAATTTGAATTTTGACAGCTTGGATGTGAAAGGCGAAAGTCGCAATGCTGGCGGTGTCGCTTCGGCTCTTGTGGGGACTATCCAGAATGTGCATGTGACCCATGGCAAAGTGTTTGGCTATGAACGTGTTGGTGGAATTGTAGGCAAGGCGATAGATAAAACTGGGTATGCTCCGGTCAAAGGCTATGAAGATATGACTCCCGTTTTAAGGAACGTTTCGTTCCAGGGAGAAGTTAGTGGACACCAGCAAGTTGGTGGCGTTGCTGGTATAATTGGAGTTGACGTTGATAGCCTTGTTGCTGATGTTAATATATCTGTAGGATTTAAGGCTAAGGAAATAGGAGGGATTACCGGGTATAACTATGGTCATATCCAAAAGAGTCATTCTAGCGGAAAAATAACTGTTACGGAGGCTCATGTGGTTGGCGTTGGAGGGCTTGTTGGTGAAAATTCCAAGGGCTCGATTAACCGATGCTATTCTTCAATGGATGTTGAAGGTGGTTCTTATGTAGGTGGATTAGTGGGCTATAACGATGGAACTGTTTTTGCATCGTACGCAACAGGTTCTGTGAAAGAGTATGATAAAGAAGGCTATGGGCTCACTGCAGCACGTGAGGCTGGAGGGCTTGTCGGTGGAAATGATGGTGAAATTTTTGCCTCTTATGCTCTCGGTTCTGTCATTGGCTATGAAAATGTTGGTGGCCTCGTTGGTTATAATCATGGGGGAATCTCTTTATCTTATGCCCGAGGGAATGTAATTGGTAAAGCGATTATTGATGACGGCATTGGTGGACTTGTCGGATCTAATGATGGCAAGATTTTCTCTAGCTATGCTGCCAATACCGTTGAAGGTGAACATGTTGGAGGTCTTGTCGATTCAAACAAAAGCGATGTTGTGAATTCTTACTGGGATGCGGAACTGTCTAAAATTGATAGCAGCTCTGGCGGCATGGGACTTAAGACAAAAGAAATGATGACGATGTCTTCTTTTGCGGGGTGGGACACTCTTGGTTATTGGACGTTTGAACGTTGCGAGGCTCCCAAATGCGAAATTGACGATGAGGGTTACGGGTGCTTTTGCAAAAAGGATTTTCACAGGTTCTGGGCGATAGATGAAGGCAAGTCTTATCCATACTTGAATGATGGTTTGGATATGAATGATTTTTATTGGCATCAACGTTTATGGCTTGTTTACTTAAGATCTCTAGAACAGCCTCCCGTTCGTATTCAAGATCAAACGATTGCCAAAACGGTTTCTTTGGGTGCTGTGTTCCAAGGTGGTGGTGTTGCGCTCCGTTTTGAAACCTCCGCTGCTGCTTCTGTGAAGTTCTCGCTTGTGGATATGCAGGGCCGAGTGGTGCGGGTGTTTGATCTTGGTCGCCGAGCAACGGGTGCGCATTTCGAAACGCTTGATGCTGGAGAGATTGCCCGGGGCCGCTATGTTGGCGTGCTGCAAGTGAACGGCAAGGCGACCGAAAAAGTGATGCTCCTGAAAAAATAGTTTTCGGTTTTGCTTTTTGTGTGATAAAGCTCCCATGGTTTAAAATCATGGGTTGATATTCCCCTCAAAAAATATATGTTTACTTAAAGGTTCTCATTGGGGTATTCGAGGGGTTTTGATGAAATTGAATTTTCACAGCCTTGCGTTTAAACAGACTGTTTTGATATTGCTCGGCATCACGGTGATCTTTGTCGCGATGATTTTTATGCTTCAGCAGCAGGTCAGCTCGAGGATGTCGGAACTCATCATGGCACGTGGTCAGGAAATCAGTGAAAAGCACGTGTCTTCCATCGACAATATCTTTGAAGATAACGCCGCGGTTGTAAAAAACATTGTGGCGATG
>JAEEGJ010006197.1_pt1 | contig 36255 bp, 24 predicted proteins | sample 8958761 | NCBI WGS metagenome assembly JAEEGJ01 (sample SAMN16246546, study PRJNA631951) | gut metagenome | biome: gut microbiome; feature: rumen; material: RS-attached | host: Bos | place: Iran: Karaj | collected 2018-10
GAGCTGCTCAGCACCCTCGGCATTGAGGTGGGCGTGTACGACATGCGTTTTGTGAAACCCATCGACGAAAGTCTGCTCCACGAGGTGGCCCGTACCTACACGCACATCGTTACCATCGAGGATGGCGTGCTGGAAGGCGGCTTCGGCTCGGCGGTGTTGGAATTCCTTGCCGACAACGGAATAGAGCTGCCCGTGCACCGTTTGGGACTGCCCGACAGGTTCATAACCCACGGCAGCCTGCGCGAGCTGCACCGCGAGTGCCGCATAGATGTCGATGCCGTGGTGGAGACGGTCAATGCTATAGTAAAAGGCAGTAAATAAAGTCTTTACGACTGTCAGCTTTTACTTACATATTGTTGTTGAAAAGTGGAATCGAAAAATTCGCTTTTTAACTCTATTTTTGTGTAAATTTGCAAGATTATTTGTAAAAAGAAATTTGTGTAAACACCTATAAACTACTAAACTTGTGGATATATTAGACGAACTGAACGACGAACAGCGCCGTGCTGCCGAAGTTATCGACGGACCTGTGATGATTATTGCCGGCGCAGGCTCGGGCAAGACCCGCACTCTGACCTACCGCATCGCCCACCTGATCGACGAGGGGGTGGATTCCTTTAATATTCTGGCACTAACATTTACCAATAAGGCGGCCAAGGAGATGAAAGACCGTATCGAGACGCTTGTCGGCACCGAAGCCAAGAACATCTGGATGGGCACTTTCCACTCGGTGTTTGCCAAAATTCTGCGTATCGAGGCCGACAAACTCGGCTATGTCCACAATTTCACCATCTACGACACCGACGACAGCAAAAACGCTATCAAACAGATAATCAAGCAACAAAACCTCGACCCCAAGATCTATAACCCATCCTTTGTGGCCAGCCGTATCTCCGCCGCCAAAAGCAGCCTGATGGGGCCTGAGGACTACGCTTCCAATCCCGACATACAACAGTCGGACAGGTTTGCCAAAAAGCCGCTCATAGCACAGATCTACAAACTCTACAACCAACGTCTGCGCAACGCCATGGCGATGGATTTCGACGACCTGTTGTTCAACACCAACGTGCTTCTGCGCGATTTTCCCGAAGTGTTGCTCAAATATCAGGAACGTTTCCGCTACATCCTCGTGGATGAGTATCAGGACACCAACTTCGCCCAGTACCTGATTGTCAAGAAATTGGCTGCCCGCTACGAAAATATCTGCGTGGTCGGCGACGACGCCCAGAGTATCTACGCTTTCCGTGGTGCGAACATACAGAATATCCTAAATTTCAAACGCGACTACCCGTCGGCACAGCAGTTCAAGCTGGAGCAGAACTACCGTTCCACCCAGAATATTGTGAATGCCGCCAACAGCGTGATTTACAACAATAAAGAACAGATTTTCAAAAACGTGTGGACCAGCAACGCCGTGGGCGAACGCATCACCCTGCTCACCGCCGACGACGAGCGTGCCGAAGGTGCGATGATTGCCAACACCATCCGCAAGCTGAAAACCGACGACAATGCCGAGTTCCGCCATTTCGCGGTGCTTTACCGCAACAACGCACAGTCGCGTGCCATCGAGGATGCCCTTATCAAAAGCCGTATCCCGTACAAGGTCTATTCGGGTATCTCGTTCTATCGCCGCAAGGAGCTGAAGGACACTCTTGCCTATCTGCGACTGGTGGTGAACAACCACGACGACGAGGCTCTGCTGCGTGTCATCAACTACCCAAAACGCGGCATTGGCGGAACCACGATGGAGAAAATACAGCTGGCCGCCTCCGACAACGAAATCTCCTGCTGGACGGTGATTGAGAACATCGACGATTTCGGACTGGACATCAATCAGGGGGCACTTGCCAAAATCAACGACTTCAAGCTGATGATACAGCTCTTCACTTCGCAGCTCAACACCCTCAACGCCTACGACTTGGCCAAGGATGTGATTTACAAGTCGGGCGTGATTCGCGAACTCAAGTCCGACGACGACCCCGACAATGCCAACCGTTTGGACAACATTCAGGAGCTGCTCAACGGCATTCAGGAGTTCTGCGAAAAAGAGGATGTTATAACCCCCGGCGCCGACGAGGAGGAAGCTGCCATCACCGGCGTCTCCGGTTTGAAAACCCTCGATATGTATCTGCAACAGGTACTGTTACTTACCGAGGAGGAGAAGGACGACACCGACGGCGACAAAGTGTCGCTGATGACCATACATTCCGCCAAGGGACTGGAATTTCCGTATGTGTTTGTGGCGGGGATGGAGGAGAACTTGTTTCCCTCGCAGCTCTCGCTCACCGACCGCAAGGATTTGGAGGAGGAACGCCGTCTGTTCTATGTGGCTGTAACCCGTGCCGAGAAACGGCTGGTGCTTTCCAACGCCCGTTTCCGTTACCAGTGGGGCAAGGCTTCCAATCAGGAGCTGAGCCGTTTCGTTACCGAGATCGACGATGCTTATATCGATATGCCGCGGCCGGAGTCGCTGTTCCCGAAAATCGGCGAGCTGCCGAGGCTCAAGCCACGTGAGATCAAGAAAACCATCAACACCCCCAAGCTGAAACGGGTGCAGTACGGTCCCACCGAAGGCAACAGTCCCGAAAAGCGCGACGGCATTCAGGTGGGGATGCGCGTGATGCATGCCAAATTCGGCGAAGGCAAGGTGCTGAGCATCGAAGGCGAAGGCTCCAATCGCGCCGCCATAGTCTTTTTCCAAGCCTTCGGACAAAAGAAAATGATGTTGCAATACGCGAAACTGGAAATTATTTGACAATTAACAATTGACAATGAACAATGGTTTTAGTTTGCAGTTTGCAGTGGGGAGTTTGAAGTTAGAATATCAACAATTAAACGATTAAACAATCAACAGTTCAACAATAATGAAAATAGCTACTTACAACGTGAACGGGATACGTGCGGCTATGGGCAAGGGTCTTGACGAATGGATTGAGGCCACCGCCCCCGACGTGCTGTGTCTGCAGGAGACCAAAGCCCAGCCCGACCAGATACCTGTTTTTGAGTTCTCCACCCTCGGTTACGAGACCTACGCCTTTTCCGCTCAGAAAAAAGGCTACAGCGGAGTGGCCATACTCACCCGCCGTCATCCCGACAAGGTGGTTGAAGGCATCGGCAACCCGCTGTACGACAGCGAGGGACGTTTCCTCCGCGCCGACTACGGCGATGTGAGCGTTATCAGCGTGTACCACCCCTCCGGCACTTCGGGCGACGAACGGCAGGATTTCAAGATGCAGTGGCTCAGCTATTTCCAAGATTATGTTACGGAGTTGCGGAAAGAACGTCCCAACCTTGTAATCTGCGGCGATTTCAATATCTGCCACCGTCCGATAGATATCCACGACCCGGTGCGCAACGCCACCTCGTCGGGGTTCCTGCCCGAAGAACGCGACTGGATGAGCGGCTTCCTCGACAGCGGTTTTATCGACACGTTCCGCTTTTTCAACGACAGTCCGCACCAATACACGTGGTGGAGTTTCCGCGCCAACGCCCGAGCCAACAACAAAGGCTGGCGTATCGACTATATCATGGCCTCCGAGCCGCTGAAGGACAGACTTTTACGTTCTGTGATACTGCCCGACGCCCACCACTCCGACCACTGTCCGATGATTACCGAAATAGATTTTTAACCATTTAAATACGAGATAGTTATGAAAAGACAATTTTTCCTGTTCCTCGCCGTTGCAGTGACGCTCGCATCCTGCGTAAGCACCAAGAAATACAACGCATTGGAAACCAGCAATAACAAACTGAAAAAAGAGTACAAAGTGGCTCAGGCCGAACTCGACGCCCTGAAGGACGAGAAAGACAACCTCCTTGCCGAAAACCAAGGTCTTAAAAACGAGGTGGTGGACCTAAACAAAAACAGGGCACAGCTGGAACAGCAGTTGCAGGACAAACGCAACGAGCTGGAAAATATGAAGTTGCGTTACGACACCACCATGGAGAACTACCTCCAGCAGGTGGGTGTGAAAAACCGCGCCCTGAACTCCGCCAATGCCATGCTCAAGGCCAAAGAGACCGAGCTGAACGAGAAAGAGAAGAACCTCGAAGCACTGCAGAAGGACTACGAGGCCAAGAACAAACGTCTGGAGGAGGTGAACAAAGCCCTCGCTGCCAAGGAGAAAGAGGTGAACGCCATCAAGACCAAGATTTCCGACGCACTTGTCGGGTTCCAGAACAAAGGTCTGCAGGTGGAGACCAAGGACGGCAAGGTGTATGTGTCGATGGAGGACAAGCTGATGTTCGCCTCGGGCAGCTGGGCAGTGAGCAAGGAAGGCCTGCAGGCTATCAAGGAGCTGGCCAAGATTTTGGAGGAGAACAAAGACCTGAACATCTCCGTGGAGGGCCACACCGACAATCTGGCCTACAACGGCAGCGGCAACGTGAAGGACAACTGGGACCTCAGCGTGATGCGTGCCACCGCCATAGTGAAAGAGATACTGAAAGCCGGCAAGATAGCTCCCGAACGCATCTCCGCATCCGGCCGCGGCGAATACGCCCCCAAAGCCCCCAACACCACCGCCGACAATCGTGCCAAGAACCGCCGCACCGAGATAATCCTCACCCCAAAAATCAGCGAGGTGCTGGAGCTGGTGAAGTGACGGATTCGCGTTGAAATTTGACGTTTTATCAAACTTTTTTTGCTCATGCGGAGAAAAAGTTGTATATTTGCCGCAAAATTTGCGGTGAATAACATTCGTATTATCCGCATAAAAACAGAAAGATATGTATTTGTGGGAAAAAGAGGATTGGCCGCATTTTGTGTGGGACAATAGAAAAATCGACGAAGTGCTGATTCTGTTGAGGCATCGGCAGGGACGGTTGTTGGGTATGGCCGAAACGCTTGGCTTTGATGTGAAAAGTCCGGTGGTTTTGGAAGCTATGACAGCCGATATTATAAAATCGTCGGAGATAGAAGGCATCAGGCTGAACCCCGATGACGTGCGTTCTTCGGTGGCGTGGCAGCTGGGGATAGACCGTATCGGTGTGCCCTCGGCCGACCGTTATATAGAGGGTGTGGTGGATGTGATGTTCGATGCTGTACATAATTACGACAAACCTCTTTCACAGGACAGACTTTTTGATTGGCACTATGCATTGTTCCCCAATCCGAACCCATTGGCACATATCACTGTTGGAAATTGGAGACATGGCGAAGAGACAATGCAGGTGGTGTCGGGACGTTATGGCAAAGAAAAAGTGCATTACGAGGCACCGCCCAGCAGTGCAGTTCCGCAGATGATGGCCGATTTGCTCCAATGGATAAACGACACCGATTTTGACCCGGTGCTGAAAGCCGCCGTGGCGCACCTTTGGTTTGTAACTATACATCCCTTTAGCGACGGCAACGGGCGTTTGGCTCGTACTATCACCGATATGCTGCTTGCAAAAGCGGATGCAACGCCGTATCGTTTTTACAGCATGTCGGCACAGATTGCCCTCGAGCGTCAAGAGTATTATGAAATGTTGGAACAGACGCAAAAAGGCTCATTGGACATAACCCAGTGGATTGTGTGGTTTGTCAGAATGGTGGATAAGGCAATTGAATCTTCGATGGAGACGATAAGTCGCACATTGAGCAAAGCGTCTTTTTGGGAAAACAACCGCCACATAGCAATGAACGAGCGACAGACCAAGATGATAAACTTGCTTTGGGATGGCTTCGAAGGCAAACTGACCACTTCAAAATGGGCAAAAATCAATAAATGCTCCACCGATACGGCTTTGCGTGATATTCAGGACCTTGTAGGGAAAGGAATTCTTGTGCGTACCGATGCCGGTGGCCGTAGCACAGGGTATGAGTTGGTTAAATAGCAATACTCTTATTTACCAATCAACAGCAACTCCGACACGCAGAGGTCGTTGTATTTCAGGCCTTTGGTGGTGGCGGTGATGTGGATGCGGATTTCGGTGTAATAGGTGTCCCCCCAAGGGTCTCTGCTTAGATGTAGTATAAGAGCATTGTCGGCAAGGGTCTGCCAGTCAAACGATTTGGGTGTTTCCTGAAACAATTTCGATGCGGCAGGAACATAATCCGTATATTTGATTATCCAACGGCCGACTTCGCCAAGCAACATTTCGTTTTTTTCGTCTTGTATGATAGTATCGGTGTCACCACCATCAGAGTGCTTGTATTTAGTAGAACGGTCTCCATAAACGAAAAGGCTGTCAATCCGTGAGTTGTTGCTATAAGTCTCCGCATTTTTGGTGTAGCCGTTCAATAAAAGCAAACCTTCCAAAACAGTGGGCTTTTTGAAACGGATAGTAATGAATATGGAGTCGTTTTTGTCGGGACGCAACACGCAGGCCGTAGCTGGGTCAAGGTCGCTGAGGTTTTCGGTGGGATATTTCTTGTCAGCACCGCTTACTGTTATGGTATATTCCGATGGGTCGATGCGGTGGTTAAAGATACGGTCGAGGGGCTGTCTCAACGGTTTTGTGTAATAATAGGATATTGCGAAAGGTTTGGCTGTTGACAAATCGAAATTGCTGGCTTCGTATTGCCACACTTTCCCCTTCTGTTTCATCGGATAATTGCAGATTGGATCATCATTTTGGAGTAAATCTCTCAAAAATTTGAGATTTGAGGCATCGAGTGTTGCCACGAAATGTTTTGCATGTCCGTCACCCCAATAGGCAGCAGGTGTGAAATCGTACTGAAAATCCATATGCCAAAGATAGCGTGTCTTATGCTCGTTATATGAATGATTTGCATTATGATTATCATTATAAAAATAATTATTGTGTTGGCTATATAAACTTTCGTAAAAGGTGCATTCCACCATATATCGCACTTCAAGCACCACAAAGCTTTTAGCCGGAATGTTCAAGTATGTGTAATACCAGCGACGTGAGATGGGGTCGGTATAGGAGTATAACGAATCTCCATAAATTGCAAACAGACTGTCGAATTCTCGTCTGCCTTTAACGCTGATGGTATCGAAAAAAAACTCGGAGATGTAGGGCGTTGCAGGAACTATAATGCTGTCATGGGAACACTGCCAGGGCAATTGAACTTCATTCAACAAGAAAGAGACGTTGCGGATGTAGCTGTCGCGCCAACCCTTTTCCTGTTGGGATTCGGAAATTTCATCCCTGAAATCCCAACGTGCTTTTCCTGTGCCTATATAGTCGATGGGGAAGCCGTAAGGCAATTTGTCGAAGTTGCGGTTGGAGCGGTTGTGCAGCAGGTAGCGCACCGTAACCTCCATATAGCGGTCGCGGGGGACAAAAGACACAGCCTCGTCCACCAGCTGCACCTCCGGCACGTGAACGGCCACAGGTGTGGGTGAGAGGGTTAGTGCGGAATGAACCGCAACGGGGTCGCCGTTGGCCTTGGCGGTGATAACCGCTGCCAACAGTAGGCAGAGGGAGAAACATTTTCTTTTCATAAGCAAATGTTTTTTTTCGTATAAATCGAGTTATATTTGCGATGCGAACTCATCTATTGTGAGTACAACGATTTTTGGCCATTCAAGTTCTTTTAAAACATTGAAATGCTTGTCGTTGGTTACTATAAAGTCTGCAAACGATTCGTCTCATGGCGGTAGGGGGTACGCATGTGTTCAGCGCCCCATTGGTTTATGGTTTCGTTGTTTATGATTCCTTGTTCCCATAAGTTATCAATGGCTTTTTGCGCTTTTTCGGCAAAGAACCGTGCTATCAAATCCTTGAACTCGTTCAAATCGGCTTCAGAATTGATGTTCTTGAAAGCGTTGAGCAGTTCGAGTTGTGCTAATTGTGCGTATGACATAATCTTTTGTTTTTTTATATTAACGTTGTCTTGAAAATATTATTGTTTGTAGCAAAAAAAAAATCACATGGTGAGGTGATTGGAGAGTGCGAATTCTATTATTTACCAATCTGTAATATTTTTAAAACGCAGAAGTTGTTGTATTTCAAGTCTTTGGTGGTGATAAACGCTGCCAGAAATAGATTGAGTGGGTGGGGCAATTTTTTTGTCCGTTTTTGTCCGTTTTTGTCCGTTTTTTTTGTCAAAAGTAGTCAGTTTCAAAATAAAAAAGGATGGGAACTCCCATCCTTTTTTATTGCTGCTTTTGAGCTTTTATTCTATTTAAAATACTCCACTCCGCTCTCGAAGATCAGTTGGTTTTGGTCGCCGAAGATATTGAGTGCGGTGTCGGCGCAGCGGCGTTCGGAGTGCGCCATCTTGCCAAGCACACGTCCATCGGGACTGGTGATGCCTTCGATAGCCAAGTACGAGCCGTTCATATTGAAGTCCTCGTTCATGGTGGGGTTGCCGTTCAAATCGACGTACTGCGTGGCCACCTGTCCGTTGGCGAACAGCTTGTCGAGCCACTGCTGCGGAGCCACGAAACGTCCTTCGCCGTGCGAGATGGGCACCACGTAAGTGCCGCCAAGAGTAGCCTTGCGCAGCCATGGCGAGAGGTTGGAGACCACCTTGGTGTAGGCCATCTTCGACTGGTGTCGGCCGATGGTGTTCATGGTCAGTGTGGGGGCGTCGGTGGTCTGCGGACGGATGTCGCCGTAAGGCACAAGTCCCAGTTTTACAAGGGCTTGGAAACCGTTGCAGATACCCAGCATAAGTCCGTCGCGCTGGTTGAGGAGCGCCATCACCTCGTCGGAGATGCGCGGGTTGCGGAACACCGAAGTGATGAACTTGCCGGAGCCGTCGGGCTCGTCGCCGGCCGAAAAACCTCCGGGAATCATTATCATCTGCGAGCTGCGTATGGCTTGTGCGAATTTCTCCACCGACTGACGTATGTTGCTGGCGTTCATATTGTTGAAAACGATAACCTCGGCATCGGCGCCGGCTCTTTGGAAAGCCTTGGCGGAGTCGTACTCGCAGTTGGTGCCGGGGAACACGGGGATAAACACTTTCGGCCGGGCGGTCTTGTGTTTGCAGATATAAACGTTGTCGGCGTTGAAGACGGGAGTGTTTACGGGAGTCTCGGCTTTCTTGGTGGAGGTGGGGAACACCCCTTCCAAAGTACCGGTCCAAGCGGCAAGTGCTTCGTCCATAGTGATTTGTGTGCCGTTGTATTCGAAACACTCTTTGTCGGTGGTATGTCCTATCACGGTGTGGCGGAAGGGCAGACGTTCGGGGTGTTCGGTCTCGACCACGATATAGCCGTAGTCCTTGGCAGTGAGCTGTTTAGGAGTGAGAGTCTCTTCCAATCGTACGCCAATTCTGTTGCCGAAAGCCATCTTGCTCACAGCCTCCACGATGCCGCCGTAGCCTATGGTGTAGGCCGAAAGCACCTGCTTGTCGCTGATGGCTTGGTACAGCAGTGAGTACTGTTCCAAAACATCCTTGTAGTCGGGGATGTCGTAAGCGTCTTTCTTTATGTAGAGCAGCACAAGGGTGCTGTTGTTCTTCTTCAGTTCGGGGGTTACTATGTGGTTGATGTTGCCCACGCTCACCGCAAAGGAGACGAGTGTCGGCGGCACGTCGATGTCGTTGAAAGTGCCCGACATGCTGTCTTTTCCTCCTATTGCCGGGAGCGAGAGTCCCATCTGTGCGTCGTAGGCGCCGAGCAGTGCTGCGAAAGGCTGTCCCCAGCGGTAGGGGTCGTTGCCCAATTTCTTGAAATATTCCTGGAAAGTGAGACGTATGCCCGAGGCGTCGCCGCCGGCCGCCGCAATCTTGGCTGCCGAGCTAACCACGGCATACACGGCTCCGTGGTAGGGGCTCCATGTGGAGAGGTAGGGGTCGAAACCGTAGCTCATTATCGACACGGCTGGGGTGTTGCCGTTGAGCACGGGGATTTTCGCCACCATGCTCTGGGTGGGCGTCATCTGTGTCTTTCCACCGAAAGGCATCACCACGGTGCCGGCGCCTATGGAGCTGTCGAACATCTCGATAAGACCTTTCTGCGAGCATACGTTGAGGTCGGCGAGGGTGTCGAGCCATGTCTTGCGGATGTCGCCGCTGTCGGCATTGCCGTCGAAATAGCGTTGTTTCTCGTCGGGCATGGGCACGCTGATGTCGGTCTCCTGATGTGCGCCGTTGGTGTTGATGAAAGCGCGCGACAGGTTGACAATCTCTTTGCCGCGCCAGGTCAGTATCATGCGCGGGTTTTCGGTAACGGTGGCCACGATGGTAGCTTCGAGGTTCTCCTCTTCGGCGTAGGCCAGCATTTTGTCCACGTCTTTGGGGTCCACCACTATTGCCATACGCTCCTGCGATTCGGAGATGGCCAGCTCGGTGCCGTCCAATCCAGCGTATTTCTTGGGCACTTTGTCAAGATTGATAAGCAGTCCGTCGGCCAGTTCGCCGATAGCCACGGAGACGCCGCCGGCACCGAAGTCGTTACATTTCTTGATGAGCGACGCCACCTCTTCGCGGCGGAACATACGCTGGATCTTACGTTCCGTGGGCGGGTTGCCTTTCTGTACCTCGGCACCGCAGGTGGTAAGCGATTTGGTGGTGTGCGACTTGGAAGCGCCTGTGGCACCGCCGATGCCGTCGCGGCCTGTGCGTCCGCCGAGCAGTATGATGATGTCGCCAGGGTCGGAGGTGAGGCGTTTCACGCAACGGCGCGGAGCCGCGGCAATCACGGCACCTATCTCCATACGTTTGGCCACGTAGTTGGGGTGGTATATCTCGTTCACCAGACCGGTGGCAAGGCCAATCTGGTTGCCGTACGAGCTGTAGCCCGATGCGGCGGTGGTGACTATCTTACGCTGAGGCAGTTTTCCTGCCAAAGTCTCGTTGAGGGGCTTGGTGGGGTCGGCGGCGCCGGTAACGCGCATGGCTTGATACACGTAGGTGCGTCCCGAAAGGGGGTCGCGGATACATCCGCCCAGACAGGTGGCGGCTCCGCCGAACGGCTCTATCTCGGTGGGGTGGTTGTGTGTCTCGTTCTTGAAATTCACAAGCCATTCCTCTATCTTGCCGTCGACTTCGATGGGCACTACGATGCTGCATGCGTTGATCTCGTCGGACACCTCTTGGTCCTCCAGCTTGCCAGCTTTGCGCAGACGTTTCCCTGCAAGGGTGCCGATGTCCATCAGCGACACGTATTTGTCGGTGCGGCCGGCGTACTGCTCGCGGTGGTCGGAGAGATAACGCTCGAAGGCGCTTTCGATAAGCGGATGGTAGTAGCCTTTGTCGAAGGTGATGTTTTTCAGCTCGGTGGCGAAGGTGGTGTGGCGGCAGTGGTCGCTCCAGTAGGTGTCGAGCACGCGGATTTCCGTCATGGTGGGGTTGCGGTGCTCCTCGCCGCGGAAATAGTTCTGTATGTGTTTGAAATCGTTGAAAGTCATGGCCAGCCCGAGGCTGTCGTAGAGTGTGCGCAGGTCGTTTTCGGCCATGTCCTTGAAACCGTCGAGGACGGCCACGTCGGCGGGCTCGTCGAAGATGGTTACGAGGGTGTCGGGTTTCTGCTCGTCGGTAAGGCGGCTGTCGACGGGGTTCACGCAGTGTTTCACCACGGCGTCGCGCTGCTGCTGGGTGAGGTGGCCGGAGATGACGTAGGTGGTGGCCGATTTTATCAGCGGTTCCTCGTTCTCGTTGAGCAGCTTGACGCATTGCTCGGCGGAGTCGGCGCGCTGGTCGAACTGTCCGGGCAGGTATTCCACCGAAAAGACGAAGTCGTCGGCCTCTTTCGGGAACGACTCCTCGTACACCATGTCCACGGGAGGTTCCGAGAAAACGGTGATTTTGGCGTTCTGATAGGTGGCTTCGGACACGTTTTCGATGTCGTAGCGTATCAGCACACGCACTTTGGTGGCCTCGATGCCGAGGTAGTTTTTCATCTCGTCGTGGAGTTCGGCCGCTTTCACGGCGTAATCCTCTTTCTTTTCTACATAAATGCGCCTTACGTTCATTGCAGTATCGTTTTTATATTGGTGATTTTGTGTTACTTGTGATTAAAATGTCGTTGTTTTGAATTTTCAAATATACGCAAAAAAAATGATTTGTTCCGATACGGAAATATAATGTTATTAACACGATATGCACGGCTGCCGCAAATGCTTTTTTTTTACATGTAATTGCCGCAAATTTTCCATTAATTTTTGATAGGTAATAATTTATGGATAATTATATGGTAATTCGTGTTTACAATCCCGCCCCCAAATTCATTTTTTTACATATAATTGCATTAAATTTATCATAAATTACTGAAATGTAAATAATTAATGGATAATTATTTGGCAATTCGTGTTTACAATTAATAATATGGTAATTCGTGTTTACGTTCCGCACGCTAATACCAAATTTCCGGACGCACGCAGTGCGTCCCTACTGAATACTGACTACTAAATCCTAAATCCTAAATCCGAAATCTCCTTCTCCAGCTCTTTCAGCTTTTCGGCGAAGGCCTTGTATTCCGCACTTTCGGGGAACAGCGGACGGTGCTGCGACATCTTGCGCCACTGTGCCACTTTTTGGCAGAGGGCTTTGGTCGCTTCGTCGAAATAGGCGTCGGAGAACTTCTCCCAGATGTATTCAACTGCGGTGGGGGAGGGGTGGAGCAGGTCGGTGTCGTAGAAACGGTAGTCGCGTAGCTCGTCCATAACTATCTCGTAGGCAGGGAAATAGAAAACGTTGTCGGTAGAGCGTTGCAACTCATCCACAAGCAGGTGCAGCGTGGCTTTGCTCAGAGTGTTCTGTCGGTAGCCGTCTTTCCAGTGCCGTATCGGACTGACGGTGAAGATGATACGGATGCCGTTGCGCATAGCTTTCAAAGTGCCAATAACTTTTCGGTAATATTCCGTCAGCTCTTCCACCGTAGCCATGCGTTTTTGGAACATGGTGCCGGGCATTTTGTGGCAGTTGGCGGCCACGGTGCCGTCGGACAACTCGTACACAAAGGCGGTGCCGAGGGTGAGGATTACGGTGTCGGCGCCCAGCAGGAAGTCATGGGCCTCGCGTATGGCGTCGTTGCAGTTTTGCAGACAGGTGGCCTTGTCGGGATGCGAGAAACGCCCGTGGTGGAGCCACGAGTGCCACAGTCCGTTGCCCTGCACAAGGCTCTCCTCGCCCACGGGCGTGTTGGTGGCCACCATCTCGAGGCATTGCCCAATGGAGACGGGGTTGTAGAGAATGCCGCAAGGGTTGGCCATAGTGTTGAAACCGTGGTACGCCAAGCGGTTGCCGATGTTTTCGGTGAAACAGGAGCCTATCAGCAGTATGCCGCTGCGGTGGTCGATGCTAATGGACTGTCTTTCAACGGGTATGGGTGTGGTCAGTTGCATTGGCTTATTTCTGGTTTACTTCGAACGAGGATATCTGAGGTATCTTTTCGATGGCTTTGACGAATTTCGTCGGGTTCACAAGCAGTGTGGTGGAGCGCATCGACAGGTTGATGTCGAATTTGGGCGAATGCACCCGTGCGAACAGCGGCACGCTGCCCTTGCATTTTTTCGCTATTTTCTGAAGGTTTTCGCACAGCTCGTTGGAGATGTTTTGGATAGGTATGTTGAGCAGTATGGATTTGGTGCGTTTGTCGAAAATGTCTTCGAGCAGCGAAATCTCGTTGATTTTCAGCTCCAGTTCGGGGTTGTCGCCCCACGGCCGTGGCCTTATCACCGCACGACAGAAGACGAAGAGTCCTTTTTGGAAGAAGTTGCGTATGTTGATGAAGTCGTTGCCGAATACGCGGAATTCGAAACTGCCGTTGTAGTCCTCGATGGTGAGAGCGCCCCACGGTTTGCCGTGTTTGTCGGTGCGTTCCACGGCGTTTGACACATATCCGGCGAAACGCAGGTCGCGGTCGCGTAGCTGCTCGTAGTTGGCGGTCTGGGCCAGACGCTGGGTGTCGATGTTGGTGTAGAATTTCATCGTCCATTTGTATTCGTCGAGGGGGTGACCGGTGAGGAAAATGCCTATTGTCTCTTTTTCGAAGTTGGCTTTGGTGATGGAACTCCATTCCTCCACTTTGGGGATTTCCAGTTGCAAACTCTCGGCCATTTCAGGCGAGTCGCCGAAGAGCGAAATCTGCGACGAGTTGGCGTTTTCCTGCTGTTTTCCGCCCCAGCGTATCAGCTTGTCGAGGAAAGTGGGGGTGCCTTCGTTGTCGTTTTCGCGGTAGAAATATGTGGCGCGGTGCAGGTCGGTGAACTCGTCGAGGGCGCCCGATTTTACCAGCGACTCCACGCAGCGTTTGTTCACCGTGCGCAGGTTGATACGTTTCAGGAAATCGAAGATGTCCTTGAAAACGCCGTTGTTCTGGCGTTCTTCGATGATGGCAAGGGTGGCGGCCTCGCCCACGCCTTTCAGTCCGCCTATGCCGTAGCGTATCTCGCCTTTCTTATTCACCGTAAAGGTGTCGATGGATTCGTTCACGCTCGGCTGCAATATCTTGATTTTCATCTTGCTGCACTCGTCCATAAGCTGTCCCACCCTTGTAATGTCGGCGCTTTCTGCTGTGAGGTTGGCGGCCATGAACTCTGCTGGGAAGTGGGCTTTGAGGTAGGCTGTCTGGTAGGCCACCCACGAGTAGCAGGTGGCGTGCGATTTGTTGAAGGCGTAGGAGGCGAATTTCTCCCAGTCGGCCCAGATTTTCTCCAAAATCTTGGGGTCGTGGCCGTTGGCGACGCCGCCTTCGATAAACTTGGGTTTCATCGCATCAACGATGTCTTTCTTTTTCTTACCCATTGCCTTACGCAGAGCGTCGCTCTCGCCGCGGGTGAAATTGGCCAGCAGGCGGCTCAGAAGCATCACCTGCTCCTGATACACGGTGATTCCGTAGGTGTCCTTGAGGTATTGCTCCATGCACGGAATGTCGTATGTGATGGCACTTTTGCCGTTCTTACGTGCGATGAAGTCGGGGATGTAATCCATAGGACCCGGACGGTAGAGGGCGTTCATGGCTATCAGGTCCTCGAAACAGTTGGGTTTCAGCTCCCTGAGGTTGCTCTGCATTCCGGCCGACTCGAACTGGAACACGGCCACGGTGTTGCCTTCGCAGAAAAGTTTGAAAGTCTCGGCGTCGTCGATGGGTATGTGGTCGATGTCCACGTCGATGCCGCGCGACAGCTTGATGTTTTTCAACGCCTCTTTGATGATGCTTAGGGTGGAGAGTCCGAGGAAGTCCATCTTGATAAGTCCCACATCTTCAACTACATGTCCGTCGTATTGGGTTACGATAACCTTTTTGCCCGACTTTTTATCGTCCACGGTGCAGATGGGTGCGAAGTTGGTTAGGTCGTCGGCGCCGATGATAACGCCGCAGGCGTGGATGCCTATCTGGCGGTTGGTGCCTTCCAGCTCGCTGGCGTAGGTCAGCATCTTGCTGATATTCTCGTCGTTGCCTTCGTACAGGGCTTTCATCTCGGGCACGTATTGCAGACAGTTCTTGACGCTGATTTTGAGCGGCTTTCCCTTTTCGTCTTTCATGTTTTCGGGGAACTTATCTGGCACAAGGGCTTTGATGGCGTTGGATTCCGCCACGGAGATCTCCTGCACACGGCATACGTCGGCGATGGAATTTTTGGTGGCCATGGTGCCATAGGTGATGATATGCGCCACTTTCTCGGCGCCGTATTTTTCTGTAACCCAGTCGAGTACGCGCTCACGTCCGGCATCGTCGAAGTCCACGTCGATATCGGGCAGCGATATGCGGTCGGGGTTGAGGAAACGCTCGAACAGCAGGTCGTATTTCAGCGGGTCGATGTCGGTGATTTTCAAGCAGTAGGCCACCACGGAGCCTGCCGCCGAGCCACGTCCCGGACCCACCATCACGCCAAGTTCCTCGCGGGCGGCGCGTATGTAGTCCGACACAATGAGGAAGTAGCCGGGGAATCCCATGGTTTTCATCACATGCAGCTCGAAAACGATACGTTCGTGCTGCTCGTCGGTGAGGTTGTCGCCGTAGCGCATCTTGGCACCCTCCCAGTTGAGTTTGGCGAGGTAGTCGGCTTCCAGCTTGATACGGTACAGACGGTCGTAGCCGCCCAGTTTCTTTATCTTTTTCTCGGCCTCTTCTTGCGAAAGCACCACATTGCCGTGTTCGTCGCGGGTGAACTCGTTGAACAGGTCATCTTCGGTGTATTTCTGGTGGTATTCCTCTTCGGTGCCGAATTCTGCGGGGATGGGGAACACGGGCATTATGGGGTCCGACTTGAGGCTGTAGGTCTCCACCTTGTCGGCAATCTCCATGGTGTTGGCGAGGGCTTCGGGCAGGTCGCTGAAGATGGCCTCCATCTCTTCGGGACTTTTCAGCCATTCCTGTTTGGTGTAGTGCATGCGGTTGGGATTGCTCACCTTGTCCTGCGAGCTGATGCAGATAAGGCGGTCGTGGGCCTCGCCGTGTTCCTCCTCCACGAAATGCACGTCGTTGGTGGCGATGATTTTGGTGTTGGTCTTGGCGGCAAGTTCTAGCAGCACTTTGTTCACCTCCTGCTGACGTTCGTAGGTGGAGGTGTCGCCGCCGGGTTTGTCGGTCTTGTGTCGTTGCAGCTCGAGGTAGAAGTCGTCGCCGAACACGCTCTTGAACCACAGCACGCTCTCTTCGGCACCCGCTATGTCGCCGGCAAGGATTTTCTGCGGTATCTCGCCGCCGAGGCAGGCGGAGCAGGCTATCACGCCCTCGTGGTATTTCTCAAGCAGGTCGTGGTCGAGGCGCGAGGTGTAGTAAAAGCCTTCGGTGAAGGCGTAGGAGCTGAGCTTGCAGAGGTTTTTGTAGCCCTGTTTATTCTTCGCAAGAAGTATGAGGTGCCAGCCGCGGCCGTCCTTCTCGAAACGCGATTTGTGGGCGCAATAGGCTTCGATGCCTACTATCGGTTTGAAAATCTGAGACTTGAGTTCGTTGATTCTGTCCTGAATTTGGTTCTCTCTTTCGGGAGTTATCGGCTGATCATCCTCCTGTTTCGAGTCGAGTGTCTTCTGCAAAGCTTTTATCTCGTCGTTGGTTTTTTCGTTGGCTTTGTTGCTTTCGTCAAGAAACTCCTTGATGCCGTACATGTTGCCGTGGTCGGTGAGGGCCATGGCGTACATGCCGCATTTTTTCGCTTTCTTTATCAGATCGGGGATTTTCGACATGCCGTCGAGGAACGAGAAGTGCGAGTGTACGTGTAAGTGCGTGAATTTTACCATAATAGCTGTTGTGTTGAATAATACAAATCTTACTGCAAAAATACTAATTAAGAGTCCCTTTTTTCTCTTTTTTCACCCTTTTTTTTCAACAAAACGACTAATTTTTTGACTATCAGAAACCAAAAATTATTAACAGCAAAGTGTATAAAATTATTTGTAATTTTTAATATTTATATGTAAATTTGCAACTTAATCAAAATCAATATATACAATAGTAATAATTTAATAATCAATTCATTATGGGAGGTTTTTTTGGAGTGGTGTCGAAACAGTCGTGTGCCAACGACCTTTTCTACGGCATTGACTATCACTCACATCTCGGAACAAAACGTGGAGGCATGGTTACCATCGAAAACGGTAATTTCAACCGTTCCATCCACAATATCGAAAATTCTTATTTCCGCACCAAGTTCGGCGACGACTTGGGCAAATTCAAAGGCAATTTCGGCATAGGCGTCATCAGCGACACCGACGCGCAGCCTATCGTGGTGAACTCGCACCTCGGCCGTTTTGCCATCGTCACAGTGGCCAAAATCAACAACATCGCCGAGCTCGAGGCCGAATGTCTTGACAAAGGCCAGCAGTTCACCGAGCTGAGCATGGGCCAGACCAACCCCACAGAGCTTGTGGCTCTGCTCATCACTCAGGGCAAGGACTTCACCGACGGCATACAGAACGTTTTCCGCAAGGTGAAAGGCTCCTGCTCGATGCTCATCCTCACCGACGACGGTGTTATCGCCGCCCGCGACTACTACGGACGCACGCCCATTGTGGTGGGACAGAAGGAGGACAGCTACGCCCTCGCTTCGGAAAACCACAGCTTTCTCAACCTCGGATATGAGACATTGCAGTTTGTTGGCCCCGGCGAAGTGCTAAAAATCACCAACTTCGGCATAAGCCAGCTGATCGCCCCCAACGACAAGATGCAGATTTGCTCTTTTCTGTGGATTTACTACGGTTTCCCCTGCGTGGACTACGAGGGCTTCAACTCCGAAGAGTTCCGCTACAAGGTAGGCTACGAGATGGGTAAGACCGACGATGTGGACATCGATTTTGTGTCGGCCATCCCAGACTCAGGCATAGGCATGGCTTTGGGATATTCCAACGGGCGTCAGGTGCCTTACAAACGCGGAGTGTGCAAATACACCCCCACTTGGTCGAGGAGCTTTATGCCTGTTTCGCAGGAAACCCGCGAACATGTGGCCAAAATGAAACTTATTGCAAACCGCGAGCTTCTGCGTGGCAAACGCGCCGTGTTCTGCGACGACTCCATAGTGCGCGGCACACAGCTTCGCGACAATGTGAAGAAACTCTACGACGCAGGTGTAAAAGAGGTGCATATCCGCATCAGCTGCCCGCCGCTGGTTTACGGCTGCAATTTCCTCAATTTCTCGGCATCGAAAACCGAGCTTGAGCTGATAACACGCCGTGTGATAAAGGAACTCGAGGGCGACAGCACCAAAAATCTGGAACTCTACTGCGACACCACCACCAAACAGTATGCCAACATGGTTGAGGTGATACGCAAACACTTGGGTGTGGATACGCTGAAATTCAACTCGTTACAGACTATCTGCGATGCAGTTGGACTGCCCAAGGAAAGAGTGTGCACCCACTGTTTCGACGGTTCGAGCTACGGTTATTAATATAGTATAAATAAAACAGATTCATAATGATAGCAGTTCTTGGTAGTGGAAGCTGGGCTTCGGCCATAGCAAGCATTATTTTGGAACATCCCGACCAGAAAATAAACTGGTGGATACGTGAGCCCGAAATTATCGAGGGTATGAAAGAAACGGGACGCAACCCACTGTACCTCAGTTCGGTGGAGTACGACGTTAGCCGTATCAATTTCTATTCGGAAGTGAAATCGGTTATCCGCGACTCCAGCGACCTGCTTTTCGTGCTCCCTTCGGCTTTTGTGAGCAAGACTCTGGAAGGCCTCAAACCCGACGATTTTGCAGGTAAGAAAATCCACTCCGCCATCAAAGGCCTTGTGCCCTCCACGGCGCAGATTATCACCGACTACCTGCACGACAATTTCGCCGTAAGCTACGACGACATGACCGTTATCAGCGGCCCGTCGCACGCCGAGGAGGTGGCGCAGGAGAAACTCACCTACCTCACCGTGGCGTCGAAAAATCCCGAGCTGGCGCAACGTGCCTCGCAGTTTATGAAATGCCGTTTTGTGCATACCGAGCTTTCCGACGACGTGGAGGGCATCGAGTATGCCGCCGTGCTTAAGAACGTCTATGCCATTGCCGCTGGTATATGCCGCGGTCTCGGCTACGGCGACAACCTGCTGGCGGTGCTCGTCTCCAACGCCATGCAGGAGATGGACACCTTCATCAACAGCCTGCACCCGATGGACAGCCGTCAGCTGGAGCGTTTCAGCTACCTCGGCGACCTGCTGGTTACGGCCTACTCGCAGCACAGCCGCAACCGCACTTTCGGCAATATGATCGGCTACGGCTACTCCGTGCGCGGCGCGCAGCTGGAGATGAAAATGATTGCCGAAGGCTACTATTCGGTGAAATCCATCGAAAAAATCCGCAAGAAAAACAATATCGAACTGCCTATCGTGGAAGCTATCTACAAAATCCTCTACGAAGACGCCACACCGCGTCGTGTGATGAAAAAAATCGTCGAGAATTTCCATTAAAAACGGCTTCCGAACTAATCAAAAAGGGCTTCCGGACTTCCGAGAAGCCCTTTTTTTGACGCTTTGTCTGTAAAATTATTACCAAATAAAATGCTGAATTATAATAAATTAACGCAGGAAAATATCTTTTTTTTGCAATAATATTTTGTAATACAGAGAAAAATCGTACTTTTGCACCAACATTTAATAACATTAAAAGAGAATAATTATGGCTTACAAAATTTCTGACGACTGTGTAGCATGTGGAACATGCGCAGGCGAATGCCCCTCCGGAGCTATCTCTGAAGGCGACATCTACAAAATTGATCCTGACAAATGCGTGGACTGCGGTACTTGCGCCGACGCTTGCCCCATGGGAGCAATCAACCCCGCATAAGTTTTAATCACAGATCGATAAAAAAAGACATCCTTTCGGGATGTCTTTTTTTTGTTTGCAGTTTGCAGTTTTGAGTTTGCAGTTGATTTATAGTTTACAATTTATAATTTATAGTTTAAAGTTGATGGCTGATAATCAACAGATTATCAGCCATCACTAATTACTAATCACTAATCACTAATCACCATTCACTCATCACTGTTCACTGTTCACTGGTTGTCATACTGCTCTATCTCGTTGCAGAAGAATTCCAGCTGTATTCCCGCCTGACGGAACATCTCCTCGCTCTCCTGTCCGGAGTGGTATTTGCGTTCGCACACCACACGTTTTATGCCGCAGTTGATAATAAGCATGGCGCAGGTGCGGCAGGGGGTCATACGGCAGTAGAGGGTGGCGCCGTCGAGGGCTATGCCACGTTTGGCGGCCTGGCAGATGGCGTTCTGCTCGGCGTGGACAGTGCGCACGCAATGCGTGGTGATCTCGCCGTTCTCGTGAATCATCTTGTGGAACAGGTGTCCCACCTCGTCGCAGTGGGGCAGTCCCGAGGGCGAGCCCACGTAGCCGGTAACCAGCAGCTGACGGTCTTTCACTATCACACAGCCGCTGCGTCCGCGGTCGCAGGTGGCGCGCTTGGAGGCGGCGTTGGCAAGTTCCATGAAATACTCGTCCCATGACGGACGCACGTGTTTGCAGCCCTCCTTGGCGGAGATTTCTTTTAGCACCTTCTCCACTTCGGCGTTCAGTTCGGCGATGGTGCCGTTGTTCATAAACGTATAGTCGGCCTGGTCGATACAGGCTTTGATATTCTGTTTGTTGGGGTCGGTCGACGACATCTCGCGCTGCTCGTTGGCAATGAAAGTGTCGAAATCGATGTGGTCCGTCTCCGAGCCGCGCAGCGTTATGCGTTGGTAGCGGGTGTTGGCGTCGGCGTCGATGGCGAAGAGGTAGAAATGCGCTTTGCCGCGCAGGGCTGACACCTCGCCGGGGGTGCGCACGCTCTCTATTATGCAGTTGCGGCCCGAAGCCTGAGCCTGCTGGTAGAGCTGTTCTACGATGTAAGAAGGCGAGTGCGTGGCACGCAGGTCGTTGCCCACGATGGTCATGCTGTCGCGGTTCACCTCCATGCCGCGGCGTTTTATCTCTTGGGTGATGAATTCGCGCACCGAGAAGTGTGCAAAGCCTTTCTCTTTGACAAGATAATCCACTATGGTGCCCTTGCCAGCTCCTATAGTGCCTGTAATTCCGATAGTTATCATCAGTTTTGATTTTTGATTTACGATTGCAAATTTACACTTTTTCTGTGAGTTGTGAAAAATAAATTTTGCAGAATAGGAAAAAAAACGTAATTTTGCAGTCTGATTTCGAAGTGAAATCACGAAGCGTTATGCCTCGTTCTTGCAGATAGAGCAGTTTCCGTATTATCAAAAGCTTGTTGTCGTTTGCAGGTGTAGCTTTGACGGATAACATGCAGTTTGTTTATGATTCTTCTATGTCTGGGCGGTTGGCGTACAGAACCACGTTTCTGTTGTAGGACAAGTTTTTGCTTGGTCGGTTCTGCCAAGTGTTTTTTTTGTTGCGCCCGGCACGTATCTAGGGCTGTATAAATGGATAGGATAATTATTAAAATTGGGAGCGGCTCTTTCAACGACATCGTGGTTTCTGACGACAGCGTGCAGACGGGACATTGTAGGATTATTTTAGACGAGGAGGGTCTGTTTGTAGAAAATTCCGACAGGAAATCAGAGACTTATGTCAATGGCAATCTGATAAACTATCGTTCGAAACTTTCGCTTGGCGACGAGTTAAAAGTGGGTGCGGTTGTCGTCGATTGGAAAGATATGATGATGTCATATCTTTCCGACCCGGATAACTATGACGCCTCACACGACTATCATTTGGAGAATTATGTTGTGGAGGACAGCGATGGTTCGTCGAACGACGACGCTTCATCGCAAGCCCCCGAGACTAAATCGAAAAATAGGGCGGCAAAGGGCGGCGGCGCAGCTGCGACAGTTATTTTTATTATATGGATTATCATTAAAATTGCTTTGCGTTGCGGAAACAACAGTCATCATTATCCTACAGGTGGGGATGGGTCTTCTTTAATGTCAACATTCACTGAGCTAAGTGATTGTGTTAAACAAATGAATGGGACTATGCCCGACACTTTGGATGAGCAAGGAGATTTTGTTATGACAAGCGCAGAACTGAAGGAGGATTCTACAAAAAACCTTGTGGTCAAAATTGATGTGAACGACTCTCAAATTCCGATGAAAATAATGGAAATCCTTTATTTAGATAATTGTTTTATGGTTATTACAGAAGGCTATGAATGGGAAAAAGGATATGGATCGAGGGTGAAGAAAGAAAAGCTAGGCGACTTTCTTGCAAGAAAAAAATGCGGCCTTTCTCTGATGTTTGTCGGGAAAAAGAGCAGCGACACTATTTGGGGGCTTTACAGCGTAGACGATTTGTTAAAACGCGACTCCGTATTCTCCGATTTCATGGACGACACCACAGCCTCCTATTAGTCGCAACGACGAAAAAGAACTGGATGTCTTTCTATGGTATAAATAATTGAAATACAGTTTATAAAAGATTTTTGCGATGAGAACGAAAAAACTGCTTGTCCTGTTTTTGCTGTCGGCTTTTGTTACAGCAGTACCGGCGGAAAATTCTGAATCAATGGCTGATGACAAGAGCTGCACCGATGTTGTTTTGCCAAAAGTCCAGCAAAAACCAAACGCCCCTGTAGTATATGTTGATTTGGGGTTGCCAAGTGGCACGTTGTGGCAGCAAAAGGCTACCGAACATTCTATAACCTATAGGGATGCATTGAAAAAATATGTAAAGAACCTTCCTTCCCAAGAACAATGGGAAGAGTTGAAAAAATACTGCGAGTGGGAAAAAATCGACAACGGTGAGTATTACGAGCAGGATGGCGAAGTTTATCGGATTGGCGGCGAAGTGGGATTCAAGGTGATAGGACTGAACGGCAATAGCATCTATATTCAATGCGAAGGTTATGTTGACACCCGCGAGAATTTGTGTGTCGGTTGTGGAGGCGTCGGCGGAAGCCAAGGCGTCTATTTCTCTTCAACTTGTAGGAACAACTATTCATCCGTTTGGTGTTTCTGGATTAGCGACGACGGCTTTGAGGGCAGTTATTGGGATTTCGACAATGTCGATAATTACCAACTTAGTGTAATACTTGTGCAATAAATGTGCATTGGGTATGTTATTTTTCAATAATAATAGTTTTAGCGACATGCAATAGTGAACTGATTGTTTGTGAATGAGTGGTGATTTTCAGTATTTTACAATTGTATATTTTGCAGTGCCGTAAAAAAAAACGTGTTTTGCAGTCGGATTTCGAAATGAAATCACCACGCGTTATGCCTCGTTCTTGCAGATAGAAATGTCGGAACCTTCCGTCTTGTGCAAATTGAAAATCTGTTTTTCAATTTGCACAAATTTATATATACGCCTCAAACAAAGGGTTGTGAAAAAACTTCACCTTTTAACACCTTCACATCTTCACATTTTCACGCCTTAACACCTGCACAAACACCTTGCCATTGGCAATAGATTGTTTTTGGGGTTTTGTTGTTGAAAACCAGATGGTTGTATATTGGCGTGCGAATTAAAATGCGTCCATTTTTGTGGTATAATCTCTATTTTGTGTATATTTTTATGTTTAAATAACTTGTATTTGGTGTAATTTTTGTAAATTTGCAAAGTTGAATTTAGTGTAATAATTGTTATGAAACGAAAGATTTACAGTAAGTTACTGGAATGGAAAAATAATCGTAATTTTGCAGGACATTCGTAGCCATTTTACTCAAAAAAGTACTGAACTTTGTCAAGTAATAAAACACTTAGTAAGCGGTTTATTAGTAATAAGTTTATTAGTTTTTGGAAAAATCTCACCGACCCCATTATGGGACAATGGGTTAAACGTACTGAAACCTATACAGATATGCGAAAAATAGCTCTGGCACTGCTGCCTTTGGCATTCCTCGTCGCCGTGTCCTGTGGCGGCGGTAATACGGCTGTGCCATCGAACAACAGTGAGCCCGAAGATGCAGAACTTGACTCTCTGTTAGTGGAATCGCTCTTGAAATCAGACATGTCCGAATATGTGGACTTGAATGGTATTGGTTTGAAAATAGTGCCGAACAACAACAAAACGCAAACCGGATTCTACGACATCTGCGATGCGAAAGAAAGATACCTCAAGACTGGTATGAGACAGTATGTCAGTATGAAAGAACGCAATGTCATGGCTATTGCCATTGGCGGGACTAAAAGCGATAAGGTGCAGCTGGACGGTAAAACTTATGGCGGAACTACCGAAGAAAGGCGTCGGTTGAAATTGCAAATAAAAGATTTTCTGGACAATAATAATAATCTCGACAGTCTGCCCGAAAAATACGCGGTGAACTATGGGGGACTGAAATATTTCAACTGCTCCAAAGGTGTGGTGCTGCTGCGTTGCGAAACCAACGCCGACACACATGTTGTGGGTTCTCTGCTGAGCGTCGTTCGCGATGCTGTTCTGGAGATTCGCGATTCTGTGTCGAGGGAGATGCTTGGTGTCCCTCTGCAAGACCTTCGATCAAGGGAAAAGCTGATGCTATTGGAAATTGCTGTTCCATATGCCGTAGCCGTGGAAAGACCTTTTGATACAACTAAGTTGGACGCTCTGATTTTCCGAGTAAATGAAACTGACCGCTGTCCCGAATTTCCCGGTGGAGACGACGCTCTTTACAGATACTTGGAAAAGAACTTGAGATATCCTCAAAAGGCAAAGGACAACAAAACCGAGGGCAAGGTGTTTGTGGAATTTGTTGTCGGAAGGGACGGCACGATAACGCACCCCGAGATTCTCCGCCCACTTGGCGACGGCTGTTCCGAGGAAGCTCTGCGTCTGGTGCGCGAAATGCCCAAATGGGAACCCGGCCGCAAGCAAGGCTATCCTGTACGCGTGCAATTTGTACTGCCAGTTTATTTCCAGCTCCCCGATTAGGGGAATCAACTCCTAACTCTTAATTCCTAATTCCGAAATCCGAAATTCTGACTATCGCCATTGCGCACAGCAGCACGATGCAGAGGATTGTTCCTAGGTACTGGATTCGGAAAAGCATCATTATCTCCGGACGGCGGTATTCAAAAACGACTTTGTGTTCTCCCGCGGGTATCGGCACCGACATCATGGCGAAGTTGGCCGTGGCTATTTCCGTAGGTTTGTCGTCGATGGTGGCCTGCCAGCCTTTGTAGTAGTTCTGACAAAGCAAAAGCGGCCGTGCCTCGTCGGTCCGTACGTTTATCTCCACCCGTCCCGGCTCGAAAAGTACAGTTTGGCAGTAGGCGTTTTCGGAGCTTGCTGCGAAAATTTTATCTTTGAGTGCAGTGTAGGCTGTGTCGGTGGTTAGGAAATGTGGCATGGTGTCGTACACGACGGCGTTCGGGAAAAAGACTATGGGCAGAGAAAGCGCGGAGTCCGCCTCGTCGTATCTCTGCAGCATGTGTTTGTGGCGGTACAGGCGGAAAGGGTTATAACTGTCGTACTCAACTTCTTTAACGAACATCCCCACGTTGGTCCACAGGGCGTTGAGGCTGTGCTTTTGGGCCATATTTTGCGATGTGCTCAGCTTCTCGGGCACGGGAAAGCCTTCGGTGAAGGTGGCTTTGGCAAGCTGCTCGCGGACATCGTCGGCGGTGTAGATGGTCTCCGTGCCGCAGATATTGGCTTGCACCACGGGCTCGGCTATCATTATCACGGCAAGCAGGGCTAAAACTTTGGAACTTTTACCGAAATGGCAGACAATGGCGGCCAGCAAAAAGACCACGGTGGCTACCAACGCCCCGATTACAACTTTCTCGAACAGTAAAACATCGTCGGAGAGCTTGGTCAATATTATCAAGGAAATGGCAAAGGTTCCCGCCATCGCATAAAGTGTTATAAACACGCTCCTGCGATGTTCCTGCCAATTGTCTTTCAGGTACTTAAAACCTACGGCGGCGACAATCAGCATCGGCGTTATGAAAAACAGCCGGTAAAGTCCGGGCAATCGTATGTGTCCCAACAACGGCAGATGCTCGAAACCGAATCTGTTGGTGGGAATATTTGTGCCGAAGGCGGCAATCAAAGTCAGGACGGCGGTGCCGACAAGAACCCAAAGCAGAGTGTTACGGTTTTTGCGCAATCCCACAACGATGGCCGGCAGGGCAAAAAGTCCGAGGTAAATACTTCCCATTGAAGGGTCGGTGCCTGTTAAATCGCGTCCACCCACGCCAAAATATGGGAATAGCAACGAGAGAAGTCCTTGCTGGGTGAACGCCTCGGCAGTCTTGGAGAAGTCGAGATTGGCTCCGCGTGTGATTTCGGTGCGTGCCTCCCAAAACGAGTAAAGTGCCGGGGCGCACAGACAAAGAGTTATCCCCAACGACGCTACGGCGAATCCAGCCATCTTTAAAATGTCTTTGCGACGATGGTGTAATCCGCTGATTACGTAATAGATAGTCATTGCCACAAGCACGTAGGCCAGCACGAACACAAATCCCGGGTATCCGCCCGAAAACATCAGCGAAAAGAAAACAGGAAACAGCAGCATGGTGCGCAGACTAGGCTCCTCCATCAACTTGACGAACGAGAAAAGCACCCACGGCAGCCAGGCCGCCGAGATAATCCACGACAGATGCTGGGCGTTGCCCACGAAAAATCCCGACAGCAGGTAGAAAGCGGCGGCGACGAAGGCCGGAAGACGGTCTTTGGCAAAATGTTTCGCCAGAAAATAGAATCCGGCACCGCCCACAAAAGCGTGGAAAATGAATTCTATGCCGCACATCACCGTGGTGTATTTGCCGAAAATAAGGGCGAAAAGCCACACGGGGAGGTAGAACACTCCCGACTGCGGGTCGGCATGGGCGGGGAGCCCCATCGACTGGTAGGGATTCCAAAACGGCTCCGCGCCGTGGCTTATGGCATCGACGACGGAATAGCGGTAGGGGAAAAAGAAATTGTAGAAATCGTAGATAGGGGCGTGGAACAAATATCGTCCGTAACCCAACAGACTGACAATCAAGAGCAACGCAAGATAAGTAAAGTCGGCTGTGCGACTATGTCGTAGGACAGAGTTGCGCTTTCTTTCCATCAGCTGTCGGTAAAAAACGTTGCGGATAGTCTCCCGCCGTTAGCATTTGAACTTGTACTCCAGTTTGGCAAGCTCGGCGTTGGCTTTCACTATTTTGTTTTTTAGTCCCTGCTTGTAGGCGATCATCTTTTCGCGGAGAGCGGCGTCGCCGTTTGACATAATCTGAGCGGCGAGTATGGCAGAGTTCAAAGCTCCGTTGATGGCCACCGTAGCCACGGGGATTCCCGGAGGCATCTGCAAAATCGAGAAAGTGGCGTCCAAACCCTCCAGCACGCTGCCTTTGATGGGCACTCCGATAACCGGCAGGTGTGTCTCGGCAGCTATCACGCCCGGCAGGGCGGCTGCCATTCCCGCTCCGGCAATGATAACTTCGATGCCGCGGCCGTGGGCGTTGCGGGCAAACTCCGACACCTCGGCGGGGGTGCGGTGTGCCGAAAGGGCGTTCACCTCGAAAGGTATCTCCATCTCTTCGAAAAACTGGCAGGCTTTCTCCATCACCGGCAGGTCCGATGTGCTGCCCATTATTATACTAACTCTTGGGGTCATAACTCTTTGTTTTTTAAATTCTTAACAATATGTGAGAAATCGTTGCGTATGGCTGCTGGGACCAGCTCGGAGGCGTCCTTGCCAAAAATAACGAATTCGCGTACAGCCGACGAGCTGACGTCGCTGTGCTGCGGGGCTGTGAGCAGGAAAACGGTCTCCACTTCGGGGGCCATACGTTTGTTGAGCAGGGCTATCTCCTGTTCATAGACAAGGTCGTTGGGGTTGCGTATGCCGCGAATCAAGTATCTGATACCGTGTTCGATACAGTAGTCGATAGTGGCGCAGGAGTATGTGTCGGCTGAAACTGTGGGGCAGTCGGCGAAAGTCATCTCCACCCAACGGCGACGGGTGTCGATGTCGAAGAGGGGAGTGCGTTTGCCGATGTTGTTGCCAATGGCCACGGCGATGTGGTCGAAAAGGGGCAGGGCGCGACGTATGATGTCCTCATGTCCCACGGTGATAGGGTCGAAAGTGCCTGCGAAAAGTGCCGTTCTGCTCATAGCTATTTCTTTTTGTTCTGTTTGTAGGTGGTGCCGGCGTTGTCGCCAAAAACCCATATCAGGCGTGCCGAAAGGCTGTTGTTGTAGGCGTCGCGTGTCCAGTGCTGGTCGTAGGTGTCGCCGCGACTGCTGCGGATGTGGAAATCCCAGTCCTTTTTTATCGGCGCCAGCGAGTATTGGTAACGCACGTTGAATTTCAGTCCGCGCCATATGGTGAACCTTATGTCGGCAATGATTGAAAAATCGTTTTTGATAAACGGAGCTTCGGTGTCGGGGATGAATCCCGTGGTGTCGTAGTGGAAAGTCTCTTTCGGGGTGCCCATCAGTCGGCTGTACGAGAATCCCAGGCCGAAAGTCCAACCTCCTTTGGGGTCGGAAAAGTGTGCCATCAACGGGATTTCGATGTAGGGGAGGGTAACCTTGTAATGATACGAGTTGTACGATTTTTCTTCTCTGGCACCGCGTTGCGAGAACATCGTCTCGATGCTCACCAGCCACCGTTCCTTGCTTTCCAAGGGAATCATCGCGCCCACGCTACCCACGTAGCCGAATTTCTTGAAGCCGTACACCTCGTCGCCGTCGATTTGCGAAAGCGTGGCACCCGATGTTACAAAAGCTTTGATATTCTGTGCGTTGCAGAATGCGATGGCCGTCAAAGCCAGCAGTAGTATAGTGATTTTTCTTTTCATTTCTTTAATGTTGGAATTATTATAACGCCGTTGATGTAAAATTATTATTATCATCCGCTTTTTTTCGTTACATTTGCAAATGGCAAACAAACGCTATGTGTTATTGATTAACGCTGTAACCGTCTAAAAAACAATATTTTATGATACGTCCCAATTTTCTGGCCAAAGGTGATAAAATAGCAATTGTGGCCACCGCCCGCAAAGTGTCGCCCGAAGAGATACAGCCTTCGGTGGACCTGTTCCGCTCGTGGGGACTGGAAGTCCTGTACGACGACCGTCTTTTCGCCTCCGATAACCAGTTTGCCGGCTCCGACGAGCTGCGTGCCGCCTGCCTACAGCAGTATCTCGACAATCCCGAAGTAAAGGCAATTGTCTGTGCCCGTGGTGGTTACGGCACGGTGCGTATCATCGACCGTCTCGACTTCACCGCTTTTGCCCGTCACCCCAAGTGGCTTGTCGGCTACAGCGACGTGACGGTGCTTCACTCGCATATCCACAACAATCTGGGTATAAGTACTTTGCACGCCACCATGCCGCTCAATATCCCCACCGATGCCACGGAAAAGCCCTATCCTGCCACGGAGAGCCTGAAGGCGGCTTTGTTCGGTAACTTACAGTCTTACAATGCGTCACAGCTGCTGACACATTCGTCGTTACACAACCGCGGAGGCAGGTGTAGCGGACAGGTGGTGGGCGGCAACCTGTCAATACTTTACAGCCTTTGCGGTTCGGCGTCGGACATCAGCACCGAGGGCAAGATACTTTTTATCGAGGACCTCGACGAGTACCTCTACCACATCGACCGTATGATGCAGAACCTCAAACGCACGGGCAAATTACAGAAAATCAATGGTTTGATAGTGGGTGCCATGAGTGATATGCACGACAACACCATCCCTTACGGCAAAACTGCCGAAGAGATTGTGCTTGAGGCTGTTGTGGACTACGACTATCCGGTGCTGTTCAGCGAAAACTTCGGTCACGTGGGCACCGAAAACCTTGCCCTGCCACTTTGTGTGGAGGTGGAAATGACTGTTGGTGAGGAGGATGCAAGTTTGAGGTTTGTATAAATCTCTTAATGAGTTTTGTCAATAACTTTTCCGAAGGCCTCCACAAAACGCGACCACGAGTATTTCTGCTTCTCTTCCACAATGTTTTTCTCGAACTCCTCGCGTTTGTTCTCTTCGAAGAATCTGCGCAAAGCTGCGGCAATCTGATCCTTGTCGGGTTCCACCACATAGCCTATTTTTCCGTCGGGGACTATCTCGGGCAATCCGCCCACGTTGGTTACAAGCATTGATTTCTCGAAATGGAAGGCAATCTGCGTCACACCGCTCTGTGTGGCCGTTTTGTAAGGCTGTGCCACTATGTCGGCGGCGCTGAAATAGCGGTTTACCTCGCCGTCGGGGATGAAATCGGTGCAGAGCACCACCTTGTCGGCGATGCCAAGTTGTTCTATCTGTGAGAGATACGGAGTCGAGTCGCCGTAGAACTCGCCAGCCACAATCAGTTTTACATCCGACTGCTTCAGCCACGGGTCGGCGAAGGCGTCTAAAAGCAAGTCAAGGCCTTTGTAGGCACGTATAAAGCCGAAAAACAGCACATATCGGTATTTCGGGTCGAGGTTGAGCAGCTGCAGAGCCTCGTCGCGGCCGAGCCGGATGCCGTAATGGTCGTAGATGGGGTGGGGCGAGAAGCCTTTGGGACAGCCGCGTTTGTCGAAATGTTCGATATCCTTTACCACCGACTCCGACAGCGCCATAAAACCGTCCATCGACTTGACGAAATAGGGGGGCAGGAAACGGTCGAGGATGTTGGGCTCGTGGGGTATCATATTATGTACCAACGCCATAATTTTGGTGTGCTTGTTTTTGCGAATCTTGCGTGCGATGGTGCCGAAACATGGTGCCATAAACGACATCCAGTAGGCGAAAACAACCACGTCGGGACGTTTTTTGGCAATCTCTTTGCCCACCTTGATCCAGTTGAAAGGATTGCATGAGTTCACCTTGCGGGAGATGGTCAGTTTTTCGGGAGCAGGGTCGGGACTGAACTGCGTCTTGCCCGGGAAAAGGAAGTTGGGGTATTGCAGGGTGAAAGTGTACATCTCCACGTTGTTGCCCTGACGCTGGAATTCGGTGGCAAGACGCTCGTTGAACGCCGCCAGCCCGCCACGATAAGGGTATGCCGTACCTATTATTATTATGTTCATAAGTAAAAATGCTTTGTCAAATGGTTTTGCAAAGATACGATTTTTTTAGTGATTTGTGATTAGTGATAGGTGATTTGTTCGTTGAACTGTTTAATTGTTTAGTTGTTTAACTGAAAACTCCAAACTAACAACTGCCCCCTGAATACTGCCCCCTGAATACTGACAACTGACAACTAAAAAATATTTGCCTAATTCGAAAAAAAAAGCGTAACTTTGCAGTGTCGTTTTGTTCGCTTTTTGTTCACCAGACTTCGCAAAAAATCGGATAAAATGACTATGAAATCAGAAATAATGTAAAATTAGAAGTCCCCTAAAAGTTGCGCCCGACACGTATTAGGGATGGAAAATGAAAAAAGTTCTCTTTTTTAGCATGATATGCCTGATGGGACTGGCAATTACAAGTTGCGACAAAGACAATACGGATACGGAAACAACCGAAACTGGAACAACACCTGCTGGATATGTGGATTTGGGATTGCCAAGCGGTACAAAATGGAAAGCATCCAATGAGGCAAATCCCAATGACGAAAACAATTTCTATACTTATGATGAGGCGATAGAAAAATTCGGTTCTACTCTTCCAACAAAGGTCCAGTGGGAGGAATTAAAAACTGGATGTCAGTGGTCGTGGACAGGCAGCGGATATAAGGTTACTGGCAATAATGGTGAATCACTCTTTCTGCCCGCCGCTGGTTTTTGCTATGGTAATGGCTCAGTGGTACCTGGGGGCTTCAGTGGCCGCTATTGGTCGTCAACGCCTAGTGATTCGGAACAAGCTTATTACCTTAATTTTAGAGAGAACGAAGAATTGGCAATAGCCAAAATCAGTAGAGATTTTGGCATATCTGTGCGACTCGTCTATAATCCGTAATTTGGTTAAAATAATGCAAAAAAAAGAAGCCGCATTGCGGCTTCCTTTTTTTTGTGAAATCTCGGCATCAATAAATCATTCCAGCCAGCCACAGGGGTAGTTTTTTGCCTACGGCGAACTCCATTCGGTCGGCCATAATGTAAGAGTCGGGCATGTCCGCCACCTGCTCGAAGGTTTTGTCCTTGCCGCCTACCTCAATGGTTATTTTCCCGTCTATTACAAAATCGCCTTTGTCCTTGCCGTATTCCACGGTGTGGCTTGTAGAAATCTGGTTCACGAAAAAACATTCCCTTATGGTTCCGATTTTGTCGCCGTAGCCCAGAGCATAGAACATGTTGGGGTCGTGGAGATAAATTTTGTCGGGCTTTTGCAGACGTGTTATGTTTTTGCTGTCGGAGTACAGCAGTTGCAGCAGCTCGGCGCGCCCAAGGCTGTTTATGTAGCTTAGCACCGTTTGTTTGTTCAGCTCAAGTCGGGCGGAAAGTTTGGAGATGTTGAGTTCGAAAGGGTGGGTGTCGGCCAAAAACTGGATAAGTGCCTTTATTTTCCGTGTGTTGGCCGTGTCCACACCGCAGAAATGCGTCAGTTCCTGCTCCACAACAAAGTTTATCACATTCTCGATGCGGCTGTAGTATTCCTCTTCGTTGCCGTCGTAAAAAGGGAAATATCCCACGCGCAGATATTCTTCGAACAGGGGCAGGGGGCGACACAACTTGTTCACCTCGTTGCAGATGTCGTCGTAATTGGCAAGAATCTCGTCGAGGCTGTGTTTTTTTATTTGTATTCCTTTATAGAAATGCAGAAATTCGCGGAACGAAAGGCCTTCCATCGTGTAGCTCAGCACACGGCGCGAGAGGTCGGCGTCGGCGTTGAGGATTTGTATCAGCGACGAGCCTGTAAAAGTTATTTTCAGGTCGGGGTACAAATCCACAATCTCTTTTATTTCGCGGCTCCAAGTAGGGTAGCGGTGCACCTCGTCGAGAAAAAGATGCTTGCCGCCCATCTGATGAAAACGTTCGGCCAAGTCCAAAAGAGAGTGGCTGGTAAAATAAATGCTGTCCATTACACAATAAAGAGCTTCACCAGCGCTTATCCCGTATTTCTGCTTGATATACTGTCTCATAAGGGTGGTCTTTCCCACACCTCGCGAGCCTCGTATAGCCACAAGTTGTTTCTCCCAGTTGATAGTGTTCATCGTTTCGCGAATAATATCTGTAGGTACTTGCGAAATCAACATCTTGTGTTTTCTAAACAAACTTTCCATTGTTTTTTGGTTTTTAAATTTTTTGCAAAGATACAAAAGATTATTGGAATAACCAAATTTTATTGAATTTTAGTTAGTTCGTTAACCATTTTCCTATGTCTTTCGGTTAATGCAATAACCTTTTTTTTTGAGGGATGAAGTGTTGCAATAATATAAACAATTATATAAAAGGGAAAAATAAAGTACAATAATGCTCTCGGAGATAATAAGAAAAGTCCAGTGGACTTTTCGATAACGAAGTGGAGAACAAATCACTCTCATAGTTGGTTATTTTTTATTCTTAATTGAAAAAAAATTGCATAATTCAAAATAAAAGCGTACCTTTGCAGAAAAATTGTGGCCATTATCCACAATCATCTATATGAACGAATACACCCGCGTATGAAACGAGGCAAGCGTATATGCAGTGAACTTAAGGCTATTCGTCGGAAGATAGCCGACGAGAACGGTATCAAGATGGACATCCCCGAATGTACTTATACGGGCGATTGTCGTGGCACCTGCCCCCGTTGCGAATGGGAAGTACAGTACTTGGAAAAAAATATTTTCGAACGTCTGAGGCTCGGCAAAATTGCAACCATTTCCGGCATAGTACTCGGACTGTCATCGTGTGGCGGCAATGCCGATACACAATTGATACAAGCCTCTGGCGACAGTGTATCATACGATATTGAGAATGTGAAACAAGGCGATTCATTTCAACAGCTTGATGAGGATGATGATGATTGGTATGCAGGTGTTGTTGTGCCTGAGGATTACAAAGAAGAGCCTCCACCGCCTCCACCGCCAGAGATGTATAACGAATCTCTCTAATTCTTCTTTTTTGTCGAGTCACTGTTGAGTGAGCCCCTTTTCCGTTATCCACATTGCTCTGTTCACTATTCACTCATCACTATTCACGATTTTTTCGTATATTTGCAATTTGTCAAACTATATCCCGAAAAAGGGGTTATGGTTTGCATATTGTTGAATATTAGTAAAATACGTAATAACTATCGGTATGAACAAAAAAGTAATTCTGTTGTCGTTGGCCGTTCTGCTCGGCCTCTCGGCGGTGGCACAACGTATGCCCAAAGGCTCAAAGTATTGGATTAGAGGCAGCTACACTCTTTCTGTGGAAAAAGGCAAATGGGTGGGGAAACTCTACGACCTCGAAAGCAAAAACATCGAATTTGCCAAGACCGACACCCTGCGCGGCACGGCTATCGAGGACAACTACCAGCGTTTCGTGTTCCGCGACGTGAAATGCGACCAAGACCTGAGCGAGAACGGTCCCGGACTGAAGTTCTTCAAAATGACCTCAACCGGCTGGGAACCCGACAGCGAGGTGAAAAACGCCAAACTCGACAACGTAGCTACAAGCGACATGGTGGTGGTGCTTACCCTCGACTGCAGTAACTCGCTGGGCAACAACTTCAACCGTGTGAAACAGAGCGCCATCAACTTTATCAACATTCTGGAAAAAGCCTGTCCCGAAGGCAATGTGAAACTCGGCGTTGTGGCTTTCAACTCGATGAACTATGCCGACAAAAACACCGTTGACATCAAGCCGCTAACTGCCGCCAACAAAGAGAAACTCAACGATTTTATCACCAACCTGCAGATGGGCAGCAACACCGCCCTGTATTACTCCATCGACAAGGCCAGCCAGATGATAGAGAAATACGCCACCCGCAACTACCGTGAAGGCAGCGAGGTGTACGAGGGTGCCGTAATTGTTTCGTTTACCGATGGTTACGACAATGCTTCCATCGACGCCAAATTGGGCACCAAGGGCGTGGATTTCGAAAATCCTTATTTCAAACACGTAAACAAGATTGTCCGCGAAAAGACCATAAACGGCAAACAGTTAGAGAGTTACCTCATCGCCATCAACAGCGACGACGCCGATTCGAAGGAGAATGGCAAATTCGCCCGTCTGCTGAAAGGTGTTTCGTCGAAGGACGATAACTTTATGATGGCCAAGGACTTCAACGAGGTGGACCAGAAATTCCGCGAGATGGGCGAGTCGCTCGTGCGTCGTTGGGAGAACCTCGTGTGCATAGTGCCTCCTGCCCACGAAGGACAGGTCTGTTGGGTGCTCGGTGCTTCGGCAGCCCCCGCATCGACGCCAAAAGCCAAGTCAAGCCACAGCCACAACCACTCCGACGACCCGCATTTCGTGGGTGTCAACGCCGGTTTCGGACTTTCGTTCAACACCGAGCTCGACCATTATCCCGTCTATATCGGCGGCGAGGCGGCGGTGCGTATCAACGAAAAATGGATGGGCGGCGTGTATTTCAGCACAAACACCCTGCTCGACCTCTCGTTCGGCCCGTTGGCGATAGCAACTCTCGGCCGTCACGACTATATGTTCGGCGTTGGCCTCACTTACCGTCCGGGACTGGAATACACCGGCTACACCAAGTCGTGGGAACCGATAAATCTGCGTGCCGGCATGGTGTGGGATAAGATTTACGTCTTCCTCAGCGGCGGACTCGGCTACAGCAACAACAAAAACCGCTCCACCGTGGCAATACACGTGGGATACCGATTCTAATTGACAATTAACAATTTATAATTAATTTGGGAATCCGAAAAAAATAATTCCGAAATCCGAATTCCGAAATCCGAAATAAATAAAGTTATGACTTCAAACGAGATAAGACAGAAATTTCTTGAATTTTTCCAATCGAAACAACATCACATAGTTCCATCGGCTCCGATGGTTGTGAAAAACGACCCGACGCTGATGTTCACCAATGCGGGTATGAACCAGTTCAAGGACATTTTCCTTGGCAACGCTCCCGCGCAATATCCCCGTGTGGCCGACTCGCAGAAATGCCTGCGCGTGTCGGGCAAGCACAACGACCTCGAGGAGGTGGGACACGACACCTACCACCACACCATGTTCGAGATGCTCGGCAACTGGTCGTTCGGCGACTATTTCAAAGAGGATGCCATCGCCTA
>JAEEGJ010006198.1_pt1 | contig 36245 bp, 33 predicted proteins | sample 8958761 | NCBI WGS metagenome assembly JAEEGJ01 (sample SAMN16246546, study PRJNA631951) | gut metagenome | biome: gut microbiome; feature: rumen; material: RS-attached | host: Bos | place: Iran: Karaj | collected 2018-10
ATAAGCATCATGTACTTTCTCAGGAAGTTTTTTACATTTGTTCCACTCATCGTTATGCCTCACTTCCCGACTTAACAATGCAAGCCATAATATTCTCTTGTGTTGCATCGGAAGCCTTCATCTCACCGACGATCTTTGCCTGGTTCATGATGTAGATCCTGTCACTCATTCCGATGACTTCAGGAAGTTCGGAAGAGATCATTATTACCGACTTACCGGCCTTTGCAAGATCATTGATGATGCAATAGATCTCATACTTGGCACCTACGTCGATACCTCTTGTAGGTTCGTCGAGGATGAGAACGTCCGGGTTAGCGAACATCCACTTCGCGAGGAGGACCTTCTGCTGGTTACCACCTGAGAGGTTTCCTACGAGCTGCTCGACTGAAGGTGTCTTTGTTCTGAGCTTCTGCTTGTATTCATCAGCAACCAGATATTCCTTATCCTTATCGATGAAGGTTGCCTTACTGATTGCCTTGAGATTTGCAAGTGTGGTATTTGTCTTGATTGAATTTGTAAGAACGAGTCCGTTACCCTTACGGTCTTCGGTTACGTACGCAATACCTGCTTCGATGGCCTTCTTGGGGCTCTTCAGGAATACGTTCTCACCGCGGAGCTCCAATGTACCGGAAATACCGATACCGTATGAGCGTCCGAAGATACTCATTGCGAGCTCTGTACGTCCCGCACCCATGAGACCGTAGATACCTACGACTTCGCCTCGTCTTACGTTGATGGATACGTCGTCTACGACCTTACGCTCAGCGAATTCAGGATGGTAAACTGTCCAGTTCTTAACCTGCATCATGATATCGCCGATCGGAACGTCGTGACGCTTCGGGAATCGGTCTGTGATCTCACGGCCTACCATTCCCTTGATGATCCTAGCCTCGGAGATCTCCTCGTCCTTGGAATTCATCGTCTCGATCGTGGAACCGTCTCTTACGACCGTGATCTTGTCTGCTACATATGAAACTTCGTTGAGCTTGTGGGAGATGATGATCATCGTCATTCCCTCTTCTCTCTGGAGCTTCTTCATGAGATCCAGGAGTGCTCTTGAGTCTGTTTCGTTAAGTGATGAAGTAGGCTCGTCGAGGATAAGGAGCTTGGCGTTCTTAGCCAGAGCCTTCGCGATCTCTACGAGCTGCTGCTTACCTGTACCAATATCTTTAATAAGTGTTTTAGATGACTCTGTAAGACCAACCATTGCGAGGTATCTGTCTGCCTCTGCATATGTCTTGTTCCAGTCAATGCACCATTTACTTCCCTGTTCATTTCCGAGGAACATATTCTCGCCGATCGTCATGTAAGGAATCAGCGCGAGCTCCTGGTGGATAATTACGATTCCTTTTTTCTCGGAATCCTTGATGTTATGAAATTCGCATACTTCGCCGTCGTAAACTATGTCGCCTTCATAGGTGCCATACGGATAAATACCGCTGAGAACATTCATGAGCGTTGACTTGCCTGCACCGTTCTCACCGACCAGCGCGTGAATCTCCCCCTCTTCAACCTGAAGGTTGACATTGTCGAGAGCCTTAACGCCCGGAAAAGTTTTGGTTATGCTCTTCATTTCAAGCAAAACTTTTGCCATGTGTCGCCTCTTTCGTTAGTGATGATAATTGTTTGTATTTAGGATAGAAAATTAGGTTTAGCCTCAATATACAGGCGGGGTTTCCCCCGCCTGTATAAGGCTAAAATCTTAATGATTAAGCGAGGTCTGCTTCCTTATAGTAACCGGAGTCGATAAGGATTGACTTGTAGTTGCCAGCATCAGCAAATACAGGAGAGCAGAGGTATGAAGGAACAACCTTCTTGCCGTTGTCGTATGTCTTTGTATCGTTTACATCAACTGTCTCGCCCTTGAGGATCTGTGTAACCATCTTAACAACCTGTGAAGCGAGTGTACGTGTATCCTTGAATACGGACATTGACTGCTTGCCTGCGAGCATGTTCTTAACGTTGGAGATGTCGCAGTCCTGACCTGTGATGATCGGGTACTTACCATTGTAGTTTGTAGCGAGAGCGTTCTCTACGCCGAGAGCTGTTGAGTCGTTGGAGCAGAGCCATACGTCAACGTTTGTGCCATCTGCATAGTAAGAAGAAAGGATGTTCTCTGCTCTGGACTGAGCTGTCTCTGTCTTCCATGAAGGTGTAGCAACGTCTTCGAACTTTGTCTGACCGGAAACTACGTTGAGCTTACCAGCTTCGATGTAAGGCTTAAGAACGTCATAAGCACCGTTGAAGAAGAAGCCGGCATTGTTGTCACCAGGGTCACCAGCTGTGAACTCGATGTTGAAAGGACCAGCAGCGTTGTCAAGATCAAGAGTATCCTTAACGTATGTACCCTGAATTGTACCTACCATGTAGTTGTCGAATGTTGCGTAGTAGTCAACGCCTGCGTTGTCCATCAAGAGACGGTCATAAGCGATAACCGGGATGTTCTTTGCCTCAGCCTTATCGAGAGCTGTTCCGAGTGAAGAACCTTCGATAGCTGCGATAACGAGAACCTTACAACCGGAGTTGATCATGTTCTCAACCTGTGAGAGCTGTGTAGCAACGTCGTTGTTAGCATACTGAAGGTCTACTTCGTAACCAGCTGCTTCGAGCTCCTTCTTCATATTATCGCCGTCCTGATTCCATCTCTGGAGATCCTTTGTAGGCATTGAAACGCCTACCTTAGACTTGCCTGAACCACCAGCACCGCCAGCTCCGCCAGCGCATCCTGTTAATGCTGTAATAGCCATTGCGCCACAAAGAATTGTTCCAAGAATCTTCTTTGCATTCATGAGAAAATTTCCTCCTATTAAGTAATATCGGCACTTCCTGCCACATACAAATTAACATTGGTTATATAGGAGTTGCATATCCACATTCTTGATATTTTTGGCTATTTTTGGCGAATCGTCATAATGTTTGAGGGTGTTTTAGCACAATTATGTGGTCGATATGACCAAATTGTCCGAATTGTGCTAAATGCCACTGAATTTCCGCAATTTGTATAAAAGATTTTTGATGTTTGGGGCGGATTATTGTGTTTTTGCGGGGTTGGGGCCGGTTGGCGTGAGAGGGTTTTAACCTGATTCTTGGATTTTCGGTAAAAAAGTTAAGATCGTGCTGCCAAAATTAACCCTTTCGAGATGTATTACCAAATCAAGTAGGTTAAATATACATGCGCGATTTATCTTATATAAAAGAAAAATACTATTTAGGTTAAATATTCCTCCGAATTCTTAACCCAAATAGCATTATTTTCGAAAAAAGGTTAAACGGCGCCCGTTAATTGCCGTTAAGATAAACTTCCTCTCTTAAGTGGAAACCGCTGTCGATGATGACCGCGTCCAGATTCTCGCGTGTAACGGCGGCAGGCTCAATTGCGATATAAGGAATATCCTGCGTACCGTCGAAGAAAGTATCTGTCTCACCGAGGGACTTACCGGTAGCGAGCTTTACTGCGTATTCAGCTGCGAGACGCGCGAGCTTTTCAACCGGCTTATAGACCGTGATGAGCTGCGTTCCCTCAACGAGTCTCTGGCATGCTTCGAGATCGCCGTCCTGGCCGGTAACGAAGATCTTGCCCGCAAAACCTCTCTCAGCAAGGGCGTGGATGGCTTCACCTGCGAGGGCATCGTTGCCGCACATGATAGCGTCAGCCTTGGAAATAACCTCGAAATTATCATTTACGAATTCGTATGCGAGCTCAGGCTTCCAGTTGTCGCAGTTATATGTAAGAGAAATATTCATCTTATGTTCTTTGCAGACGGAATCGAAACCGCTCATTACCTGCGAAACGTTATAGTCGGACTCAGGTCCCATGATCTCAACGATCGTGCCGCCCTCGGGAACGTTGTCGCAGATCGCATTTGCCATCTGTTTGCCTACTGCCTCATTATCGAAAGAAATGTAGAGGTCAGCGCCGGCATCTCTTACGAGACGGTCGTAGCAGATAACGGGAATGCCCTTGCCTGTGGCTTCCTTGACTACATCCTTGAGAGCAACGGCATCAGCTGTAATGATTACTATCGCGTTTACGCCGATCTCGATAAAACGCTTGATCTGTGAGATCTGTGTCTCAACGTCACCGCCTGCGGACTGGACGTTTACTTCAGCACCCAATTCATTTGCGGTGGATACGAAGACGTCACGGTCTCTTGTCCAGCGCTCGATAACGAATGAGTCGAACGATAAGCCGATCGTGCAGGCACTTCCCTTGGTAGTGGGCGTGACTTCCTTGTGCTCAGCTGCCTGGCATCCGCAGCACATGAGAATCATGGACAGCATCGTTATAAGCGCAATAATCTTCCTCATTATCTTTTACCTTCCTTGTACTCGGTAGGAGTAACACCCGTATTCTTCTTGAAGATACGGCTGAAATAGTTCGGATCTGAATATCCTACCTCCGAGCAGATCTCTTTCATTGATTTGTTGGTGCCTTCCAAGAGCTCGCGTGCCTTGTTTACTCTGACACCCGTGATGTAATCGGTAAACGTGACGCCCGTCTGGGTCTTGAAGACCTTACTGAAATAGAACGGACTGATGTCGTACATGCCGGAGAGGTCATCAAGTGAGATGTCCTCTTTGAAGTGCATGTCGATATACTTCTTTGCCTTCTCCGCAACGTCTTCCGTTTTAGCTGCGTTGGCTGAATTGATCATGTTGACCGCGCGCTCGATGTGTGAGAAGAACCACAGACGGAGCTCATCGTAGCTCTTCATGTGATTGATCTCAGGCAGATATTCGCTTCTCGACAGGAAGTGGTAAACGTGTCCGCCGTTGCCGTAAGCAAGTCGCTCTGCCCACAAAACGAATTCCAGAACCTTCAGACAGATATCGTTCATCTCACCGCCGGAACTCTTCTCCATCCAGTCAAAAAACTGGCTGGCAGCTTCAAGCGACTTGTGGATGTCGCCCTGTGAGATCGAATCGAAAAGTTCTTTCTCTGTTTTATACGGATAGTCCGTATCGTATTCGCATCCTTCGGGAAGGTCGATGCTCTCTGCAACCGTATGCTTTGTGGTAACGAGAGCGGACAGTGCCTCCGAATAAGAATCTGCCATATCTTCCATGGGCTTAACGGAGCCGATACCGATTCTGAAATCGATGCCCAGAGCTTCGGTCAGTTCTTCCTGCGCCCTCTTCGCGGATTCAACGATCCTCGCATATTCTTCCTGTGAGATCGAGCTTTGCGCGCAAGGGATGAGAACGGGGATCTTGTTGCCCATTACCGCACCCGTTATGCACTTGAAGTTATCGCTGATAACGAGAAGGACTGTCTCATAATTCTTCTGAGTCTTAACGCTCGCAGGGACTGCACCGCGCATGTATCCGCCGGGTTCCCTGCCTCCGCCTACAACAGCAAGCATGAGACCGTATTCTTCATCGATCTCAAGAAGTTTTTTGTATTCTTCGATGTTTTCCTTGAAATGCTCGTGTGACAGCAAGTCCTGGATAAGACCGTTCTCTACGATTGGAACGATGCTGTCGAGTCTCTCTTTTATCTCAAGTTCCTTGCTTCTCTGTTCGCGGCTGCGGTCGACCTCAGCCATAGCCTTCTTGATTACCGCAACGATCTGTTCCTTGCCGAAAGGCTTGTTTACATAATCGATTACGCCGAGGCTCAACGCCTGCTTTGCATAGTCGAATTTATCGTAAGCAGAGATGACAACGAATACGATATTGGGATTCGTTCTTCTGATCTCTTTCATTGCGTCGATACCATTGATGCCTGGCATTCTGATATCCATGAGTGAGATATCAGGGCGCACTTCATCAGCAAGCTCGATTACACGTCTTCCGGTCTTGGCTTCGTGAATCTCGCACATGCCGGGAAACTCTTTCTCGATTATGAATTTGAGTGATTCGATGACGATTCCTTCATCATCCGCGAGCAAAAGCTTATACATTGCCGGCCTCCATAGGTATCTTTATCGTTACTTGTGTTCCTTCGTTCTTCTTGCTCTTGATCTCGAACACTTCTCTGTTGTTGTAATGCAGATCAAGTCTCTCCATGACATTCGTTATGCCTACGCCTCTTGTCTCAGAAGGCTTTTTCTCGTTGCTCATGATCTTCTCGATGATGTCTTCATCCGTACCGATTCCGTTATCAGATACCCTGATGCAGCAGTTGTCGCCTTCTCTGTAGACCGAGAGAGTGATCTTACCGTCACCGGGTTCGACATCCTTGATTCCGTACTTGATAGAGTTCTCTACAAGAGGCTGGATGATCATGGAAGGAACCATTACGTCCAGAAGTGTCTCATCAATGTCCTTCTCGAAAATGATCTCTCCGGCAAAACGCACATTGAGGATGTAGATATAGGAATCAACGAGTTCGATCTCTTCCGAGAGCTTAACGGTCTCGCTCGTCTTCTTAACATTATATCGGAAGAAGTCCGCCATTTTCCTAATGTACTCACCCGTCCTGTCAGCACCTTCCATCATGGCGAGCTGTGCGCCGGCGTTAAGTGTGTTGAACAGGAAATGAGGGTTGATCTGCGACTGCAGATATTTGAGCTGCGCATCTTTGAGGTGCGTCTCCATGAGAAGGTTTTTCTCCTTCATCTCACTCTGTGTAATGAGCTGCGTTCTGATACGCGCGATGTAATCCTTGATGCTTGCGAGCATCTCGTTAAATGCATTCGTCACCTTACCTACTTCGTCATCGGAAACGACTTCGAGAGGTTCAACGTTCTCGGGGCTTCCCATTGAGATCTCTTCTGCCTTTGCAGACAGTCTCGTAAGAGGTCTGGTGATCGTGTTCGTAAGTACGATTATGAGTAGCACGTTCATGACGGATGCGACCGCAAAGATCAGCATGCTCATGATCTCGGTGTATCTCAATGAATTAACGAGTACCTGATAGTTTTCCGAGTTCGTTCTGAACTGTTCGTTGTTGATCGAATAGATATATGTGTTGAGGTACTCTTTTATCTTGCTGCACTCATTGTATTTCGCGGTGTATTCATCGATGTTACGACCACGCTTTGCCTGGATGGCTTCATCTGCAGTCTTAAGATAAGTCTCGAGCATGTTTCTGATGTCGCGTTCAGAGAGCTTGATGCTGTTATCGGTAACCTCATCATTTAGGTTCTTCATCATCTCATTCATCTTCTGTGATGAAGCGTAGTAGAGCTCGAGATCGTCAGTACCCTTTGTTTCCAGGTAACCCGTAAGACCTGAATGAAGTTCGTTCAAGTTATCGGACAATTCATTCAAACTGATGTTGCTCGAGAAGACTGAATTGATCTTGTCGAGTGCCTGGTTGAGGTTGAAATAGATGAAGATGTTTACGGCCATCGCAATAACGGATGTCACGAGGAATACCGCGACAAGCTTACGGGAGATCTTCATGTTGGCAAAGAAATTTCCCTTAGCCATCTTCGTTCTCCTCCGGCTTGTAATTCGAGATGTTTGCGCGGTTTATGAGCACGTAATTCGAGCTGTAGTATTCGCTGACGAATCCTGAATCGTTATACTCATTAAGAGCATCTACACACTGCTTTGCAACGTTGTTTGCCTCGATCGCGAAAGTAGCATAAACGGAACCTTTGTCGATGGCCTTAAGTATCGTCTCGGAATCGAAGAATCCGAGGATGGTTGTCTGTCCTACCAGGTTCTTATCAACGATGCACTGGTACACACTCTCCGTTGTTCTGTCGTTAAGACAAATGATTACATCCGGAATCTTCTCGAGGCTGTCCAAAACGTTCATGACATCTTCCTGCGAAGTAAAAGGCGTGGAAGTGTCTACGATGCTTGATGTGAGGAAAATGCCTCGGCCTGTTGCATATTCCTGAATGGCAGAGTGCGTAATGTCGTCAGCGTTACCGTCATCTCTGTCCAAAAGGATGAGAACGTTAAGTGCTTTGTTCTGATTATCCGCAGAGATCGCAGTAAGCTCTTTGCCGTATTCGGTTCCCAATGTGTAGTTATTGAGACCGACAAAACTCTTTCGCGATGAACCGTCGCAGTCAGACAAAACAGTAACGACAGGTATGCCGTTTGCAGTGGCCTTGTCGATGAGCTGCGCAGTCTCTTCGGACTCGTCACCTTCGAGAATAATGCCGTCAACTTTGGAACTGATGGCGATGTTGATCCTGTCTGCTTTTGAATATCTTGTGGACAGGTTCTGACCAGTCATCTCAACATAACAGCCGTTCTCCTGAGCGTACTCGGAGATCTCCTTGTAGATACTGTTTGACAGCTGGCTGTCAGGGTCTTCTGCTATGTATGCGTAGAGTCTGGGATACTCATTGAAGTTCTCTTCCTGAACCTCTCCGAGCTTTCTGATCATCTCTCTGTAGTAGAACAATCCTGCAACAGTCACACAAAAAAGAACGAGCACAATGCTCGCCAGTACCGTTACCGCAATCCTGTTCCTAGAGACCTTCATCGTGCATTATTATACTCTAAAGAATTATTATTTTCCTTATGCGGTAAAGGCTCAGGGCTGCCTCAAATGAGACAGCCCTGCATACCAAAGGAGAACACTATGGCAAAAGAAATTATCCGTTTGTCTTATCTGCTGAACCGTCTTCGTCCTTCTTAATATCGTCGAACATCTGCCTGACAGAAGGAGCATTCTTGGTAAGTTTCTTGATGCTCAGATCCTCTGCCTTATCGTTGGCAAGTCTCAGGTTATTCTCGGAAGACATGAGTGCCTTCTTAACCTTCTCGAGATGATCGATAGTCTTGTCGATCTCATCGATCGCAGTCTGATACTTCTCGGAAGCGAGTCTGTAATTGCGTCCGAATGCGTCCTTGAATTCCTGCATGTTGCTCTCAAAATTAACGAGGTCAAGCTGCTGGTTGCGGACGACCTCAAGTTCCTTCTGATACTGCAATGAGTTGAGTGCAGCGTTTCTCAGGAGAGTGATCATGGGAATGAAGAACTGCGGTCTGATAACGTACATCTTCGGATACTTATAAGAGACATCAACGATACCGTTGTTATACAGTTCGTTATCGCTCTCGAGAAGCGATACGAGAACGGCATATTCACAGCCCTTCTCCTGTCTGTCCTTGTCGAGTTCCTTGAAGAAATCTTCGTTCTTGTGCTTGGTGGCAGTTGTGTCCATCTCGTTCTTCATCTCGAACATGATGGAGATAAACTCTGTTCCTTCAGGATCCGTCTCTCTGAAGATAAAATCGCCCTTACTGCCGGATGCACTTACTTCGTTATCCTTCTCGAAATATGCATTTGGGAAGGCCGTCATGCGGATGCTGTTAAACTGGATCTGGCAGTGCTGCTCCAAGCTCTCACCAACCATCTTTGTGGACTGGCGCGCCTTGAAATCCTTGTAGTATTCGATCTGGTCATCCTTGAGCTTGAGCTGGTTTTTGTAGTTCTCTTCAATGCTCTTTTCCTTAAGAGCGCTCTCGTTCTTCTGGTTGTCGATCAGGCTCTTGAGCTTGATGATCTCTGCCTCTTTTTCAGCAAGGATCTTGTCCTTGCTGTTGACTGCTTCGGTAATGGCCAGCTTCTTCTCGGAATCGTTCATCTCGATCTTATTCTTGAGCTGCTGGATCTGCATGTCCTTGTCAGCGATAGCCTTGTCCTTATTGGTCAGGGCAGCATTAAAAGACTTCTCCTGCTCCATCTGGGCCATCTTAATGTCGTTCTTGTTCTTATTCTCCAACTCCATGGCACGCTTATGAAGTTCCTCTTCAAAAGCTTCGTTTCTGACCTGGCTTAACAACTCGGCATAGCCGCTCTCATCTACCTGGAAAATCTCGCCGCACTTGGGGCACTTAATCTCATGCATACTGATACGTCCTCCCTATTCAAACTTTATGAGCTAATTATAAGGCATTTGGCAGTCCGATATGCGGACAATAATCGTACTGAAAAAACGCCCGGTTCACTCTACCGGGCGCTAATCTTACTTGCGAAGTTCGTCGAAGCTTTGTATCACTTCGTACATCTCTGCGGGAACCCTCAGGATGCATTCATCAAGAAGATCTTCGGGTACTCCGTAGAATGCTTCCGCGATCGAACCTGTGATGCAGGTCAGCGTATCGCAGTCGCCGCCCAGTGAAACCGCGGTGCGGATAACGTCTTCGAAGCTCTCACCTTCAAGGAAAGCCGTGATCGCTTCAGGAACCGTTTCCTGGCAGGATTCAACGTGCTTATATGCGGGCCTGATCTCATCGCATGTGCGGGACAGATCGTATCCGAATTCGGAAACGATGTAGTTCTTGATATCTTCTTTCGAGCTGCCTGTACGCGCCATAAAGATAGCTGCTGCAGTTGCCTGCGCGCCCTTGATTCCTTCAGGGTGATTGTGCGTAACTTCAGATGTGAGCTTTGCTGCGTGAAGAGTCTCTTCGAGCGTGTCATAGAGCCATCCTGCGGAAGAAACCCTCATCGCAGAACCGTTGCCGTAACTGTCGTAAGGCTTAGGGTCGGTGCTTGCGAGCCAGTCAATAAATCTCAGTCCGTATCCTGCATTGGGATACTTCTTGCCCCAGCGCTTCATTGAGTAAACGATAGAATCCTTTATGAAGTCATCATCCTCGCCGAGAGTTGCTGTCAGGGCTTCAGCTACTGCGATCGTCATGACCGTGTCGTCGGTGAATCCGGCATCTCCTTCAAACATCTCGAAATCCTTGGATTTGTTACCTTTGTCGAATTCGTAAGGGGAACCGATCATGTCACCTAAAATAGCACCGTACATTGCTTACCTCCGCATTATCTTTTGTGCCTCTTAGCATAATCGTCGCGGATCTCGCTGAGCATATCACCGGAACCGAAAACTGCTCCCATGTCCTCAGCGGATTTGCAGGCTCTTGCGCAAGAGACCATTTTAGACATCATTTTGTAGTTAAGTGCAGTTCCTGCACCATCACACTCATATGTTACCGCTCTGCTCCTGTCAACGCCAAACTTATTTGCAACGCTTACCGCGTCAATGTTTGCGCCCAGGAAGATGAACTCCCAGTGGTTCTTCTCTTTCTTCTTCCCGACCATCTTTTTTACCTTGTCGTAAGAATACTTTCTGCTCGAGTTCTCCATGCCGTCCGTTGTGATGATGAACAGTGTCTTTTCCGGAACATCCTCAGGTCTTGCGTACTTGTGGATGTTGGAGATGTGATGGATGGCTTCGCCGATCGCATCGAGAAGAGCTGTCGAACCTCTTACATAGTATTCCTTTCCTGTCAGGGGTGCTATCTTATCGAGTGGCAATCTGTCGTGAATCACTTCTGTCTCATTGTCGAAAAGGACTGTTGAGATCAATGCCTCGCCATCTTCACTCTTCTGCTTCTCGATCATGGAGTTGAAGCCTCCGATCGTGTCATTCTCAAGACCTGACATTGAGCCGCTTCTGTCCAAGATAAATACGATTTCAGTTAAACCCTTTTTCATTTTCATGTCCTCACTTTCTTATGCTGTTATTCCGTCAGCAATTGTTTGATCGTGGCTTCAGTATATTGGGATTTAAGAGGCTCTTGGTCGCCTGCAAAGCGACATTTTCGTGAGCTGATTTCAGGTCGAAAGGATGTACGTTAAAAATACGGCAAAAGTACGGCTATAGCCGCATAAATAGCCGTATTATTCTTCATTCTTATCGAAAAATACGGCAAAAGTACGGCTATAGCCGTATTTTTAGCCGTACTCTCCTAATTAATTAACCCCGCAGGCATAATTACCTGCGGGGCTTTCTATTCCTTCTCGCCCAATGAACAATCAGAGCTTGGTGAAATCAATGCTGTCTACAAGAGCTTCAATTTCTTCTTTTGTATATTCCTTGAGATTGCCATCATAATCGAAAGGCAGAATATTCAATGAAACAAAGCTGTCTTCGAGATTTGCCGTAACGATCCATCTGTTCTTGAACACTTTGTCATAACAGTATGAGAGAGTAACCGTAATTCCGCTCTTTGTCGTATATTCATACTCTTCATAATCGCTGGCGTTTCCGACATTGAGATATGTAGTGTCGAAATAACCTCTCATGCATCTTCCGACCTGGAAGTAAATACCGTTATACTCTGCGTCCAGGTTAAATGTTCCGTCATCGTACATGTATCCTGCACCGGTAATGCCGTTGGCAAATACAACGCCGCACTTCTCATTGATGATCTTCTCGTCACAGTCTGTAATATTGGTATGTAGTTTAAGGTCATATTTAGCCGTGATCTCATTGATCTTATCGACCATCTCCTGTGACCATACGAGGTAGCAGTTGTACTCTTCAAACGGATCTACGCCCGTGCGTCTCATTTCCGCGTCATGTTCGTCCAATATCTTACGGTCACAGTCGTAACCTGATTCAAATGCCAGCCACTCCGCAGTTGCCTGATATTCGGGTGAGTCGGGATATCCCTGTAAGGAAATGAACTCCTGTTCGGGCATTGTAGCCAGAACATCTTCAGGGATTGAAACACCTGTATCTGCTTCGATCTCTTCTGCCAGGGATCTCTTTCCGAAGGATAATCCTCCGAGTCCGCCGTTAAACACTGCAAAAGCGGTAGTTCCCAATGCAGCTACTACTGCGACTGCAATGCCGATCGTTACCAATCCCTTTTTTGATCTCTTCTTTATATTTCCTGCGTTCTGAATTTTCATTTTCGTCAACTCCTTTATCCTTTCAGAGGAGACGACGTTCTGTTCTTCAATGTTTACTGAAGAATCTTCGATATTGTCCATTAGTTCATGAATATGTACTTTCATTCAGATCGTCTCCTTTCGTATTGTTGCTGAGGATCAAACGGAGTCTCTCGCGTCCGCGTCTTAGTTTGGTCTTGATCGTGGACGGGTTCATCTGCATTTGCTGTGATATTACCGACACGCTCTGACAGTAGTAATAAAACCTGAGGAAGATCTCTTTGTCCGGCTGGGGCATTGCGTATACTGCCTTGCGCACCATCTCGTCCTGGTCTTCCTTGGCCAGTCTGTCAAATTCAGAATCGTCATCTAAGATAAGAATGTCTTCGTCCAAAGGGAGCTCGTTAGCCTTGTCCCGCAATTTCTGCATGGAAAGGCTTCGTGCCACGCGGCTCAAGTAACCTTTAAGGTTCAGAGGATATAGTTTTTCCGCAGACTGCCATAAAGTTACAAACACATCAGATGTAACTTCCTCTATGTCTTCATGGGTCATGGAGCCCTGCAGGATGCTGCTTACAACGGTTCCGACATAGTTGCTGTACTTGTCAATGAACCACTCAAGTGCATCCTCGTCGCCTTTTTTAAGTAAAGCCAGCGCCTTCGCTTCGTTCACTCGTTTTCACCTCAAAATCATTATTCTGAACGGCCGTTCACCTATATAAGTGCAGTTCAGGCGCAAATGGTTTCACTTTTTCCGGAAAAATTTTCAGATTATCCCAAAAGCGGTTGATCAAAATCGAAAAGAGCCTCGTTGATATCCATGAAATTGTATATCTCCTGCTCTATGAAGTAGCTGACGATCATGTCAAACATACTGGAGGTAGAGAGCGCATATCCGGCCCTGCCCAGAAAATCCTTGGTCTCATCAATGTTCAGTCTTAACGCAATCGCGAAAGCCATTGCGGTTGTCTTTTTAGGCTGATAGTCCTTGTCGTTTCTGATCTTCGAGAACAGCTTCCTGTCAACATTCGCACGCTTATATACGACAACCTCGTCGTAACCCTTCTCCCTGATTAGACGGAATAAGCTCTCTGACCATGTCTCAGTAAGATTCTTTACCACATCATCAAGAGATCTCTGCTGCGGGACGTAAGCAGCGGCTCCGACAAAAATCTCTTCCCGCGGAACAGCTGCCGCTTTGCATTCATCAAATCGGATCCTGTTGAGAAATCCCCTGCCGCGTTCTCTTCTGCCTCTTCCGCGGCTGCGCGGACTGTCCGGTGCTTCTGGTTCTTCCATGCAGGATTCCGATTCCTCACAAGCATATTCTTCATCGATCTTCTCTGCCACATAATGCTCGTCGATGTACTGGCTTACGCCTGCAAAGATCTTGCCGGAGAGCCTGAAGGATTCGCTGTCGAAAACGGCAAGCGTTATATCAAGTTCGTGGTCAGCCAGAAAATCGCTGAATACGGATGTCGCGATCTGCAGCGCGTCAGTTTTGGGGAATCCGTTGACACCGGTTGAGATAAGCGTGAACGCAATGCTCTCAACGCCCAGTTCAACAGCCTTGTGGAGGCAGTTCTCGTAGCATCTGCGCTCGATGTTCCTCTCGCCGCGGCCGCCGCCCATCCATACCGGGCCGACTGTGTGGAAGATGTATTTGGCAGGCAGGTCAAAAGCCGGTGTTACTGCGACTCCGCCCTCTTCAATTACGCCGATCTTTTTGCGCTCTTCTAGGAGCCTGTCAGCACCGGCAGCCATGTAAATGGCGCTGTCCGTTCCGGCCATGAACGTCGGTTCCGGATTTGCGGTATTTACGATAACGTCAGCACTTATCTTTGTTATGTCGTTACGAACTATCTGAAAAGCCATTCCAAGCTCCCTTATCCTTAAGAAATCCCCTGAAAGTTACGCAATATATTATAGACCCGCGCGAAAGAGATACAAAATGTGACAAAGACGTAAGGAGTTCGTAAGCCGATCAAATGGAGCGGATTTACGGCTTTTTCTATACTTTGGACAGTAAAAAGGACCGCCTGATTTCAAAATGCCACACTTTCTTAAGGGAATCTTAAGAAACTGCCACTACCTTCTTAATTAGATGATTGCAATAATGGTGCGCATAGAGAGGAAAATTTATGGAAACTATCAGAATCATTAACTTCATCATCACAGTCATTTTCGCTCTGTGCTACACATATCAGTTCGTTTACGTACCGATCTCACTTTGGATGCAGCACAAGGATAAAAAGAAGAAAGCTCCTGCTGTCCAGGCAGATGAGCAGCTTAAGCATTACGCAGTGCTCATCAGCGCACGTAATGAGGAACAGGTCATCGGCCAGCTCTTAAACAGCATCAACAACCAGACATATAAGGGCAACGTTACTACTTTCGTAATGGCAGACAACTGCACAGACGATACATACGGCGAAGCATTAAGACACGGCGCAGTCGCTTACACACGTACATCTACTACCCAGATCGGCAAGGGTTACGCGATGGAAGCACTCATCAAGAACATTCAGAGAGATTATCCCGAGGGATTCGACGGTTTCTTCGTTTTCGACGCTGACAACATCCTCACGCCCAACTACATCGAAGAAATGCACAAGTGCCACCTCGAAGGAAACGAAGCAATCACTTCATACCGCAACATCAAGAACTACGGCGATAACTGGATCAGCTCAGGTTACGGCCTCTGGTTCTTAAGAGAGACAATGTATCTCAACTACACAAGATACAAGATAGGCGCATCAGCAGCCATCTCCGGAACGGGATTCTTCTTCTCCAACAGTGTCCTCAAGGACATCGGCGGCTGGCCGTTCCACCTTCTCACAGAAGACATCGAGTTCACGATCAACCGCGTTTGCAAGGGCCGCAAGATCGCATTCTGCAGAACCGCAGTATTCTACGATGAGCAGCCTACATCACTGAAGCAGTCGATCACACAGCGTATGCGCTGGGCAAGAGGTTACATCCAGGTATTCAGACACTATGGCAAGGACCTGATCTCAGAGATCTTCCGCGGTAACTTCTCTGCTTTCGACATGGCAATGAACATCATGCCGGCATTCCTGCTTACAGCGCTCTCGATCACATGCAACCTGACTTACGGCATCATCGGCGCCATCGCTGGCGGAGACGTAACGATCGCACTGTATTCAATGTTCGAGACCGTATTCAACGCTTGCGCCCTGCTCTTCGTACTTGGTTCGATCACACTGATCACCGAATGGAAGAACATCCACGCACGCCCGTCACGAAAGATCTTCTCAGCATCCTCATTCCCGATCTTCATGCTGACATACATCCCGATCGCATTCACGGCAATGTTCGTAAATCCGGGCTGGAAGCCGATTCAGCACAAGGCAACGACATCGGCGCTCACATCGGAACTCCTGAGAAGAGAAAGAACGGAAAAGATTTCCTGAAAAATATAAAGCCATCTCGAAAGGGATGGCTTTTTTGCTGCTTGGATTATTTTCTTTTGCACCCGGCGCACTTTGCACAGTCGCCGCAGCAGGATGAACCATTCTTCTTACGGCTGATGGCAAGGATAACGGCACCTGCCAGAACTGCAGCCAGAACGGCGATGAGAATGAAATCTACAGGTCTCATAACAAACCTCCCGTTACCGCCAGCATTAAGATCCTGAACAGCAGGCTTACGAACCAAGCGAGGATGCACTGCCAGAGTACTACTGCCACTGCCCACTTCCAGCCGAGCTCACGCTTAACTGATGCGATAGCCGCAACACAGGGAGTGTAAAGAAGGCTGAAGATAAGGAGCGTGCCTGCTTCGATGACACCCAGTGCAGCAGTGATTCCGCCTTCAGCGCCGAAGAGTACTTCGAGTACTGAAACAACGCTCTCCTTGGCCATGAATCCGCTGATGAGTGATGTAACGATACGCCAGTCACCAAGGCCCAGAGGCTGCATGACGGGTGCGATGAAACCTGAGATCATGGCCATGATGGATGTTGAAGAATCTGATACGAGGTTGAATCTTACATCGAAACTCTGAAGTGCCCAGACGACTACTGTAGCGATGAGGATTACGGAGAAGGCCTTCTGGAGGAAGTCCTTTGCCTTTTCCCACATGAGCTGCAATGTGCTGCGGAGGGACGGCAGACGGTAGTTAGGCAGCTCCATTACGAACGGTGCAGCTTCGCCCTTGAAGAGGAACTTCTTATAAACAAATGCGATGAGTATTCCAACGATTATGCTCAAAAGATAGAGGCCGATCATGATGAGGCCGCCGTACTGCGGGAAGAATGCGCCGACAAAGAAAGCATAGATCGGAAGCTTTGCCGTGCAGCTCATGAACGGAGTGAGGATGACCGTCATCTTACGGTCTCTGTCAGACGGCAGCGTTCTCGTGGACATTACCGCAGGAACCGTGCAGCCGAAACCGATGAGGAGCGGAACGATGGATCTGCCGGACAGACCGATCTTTCGAAGGATCTTATCCATGAAGAATGCAATACGTGCAATGTATCCGCTGTCTTCCAGAAGTGAGAGGAAGAAGAACATTACGACTACGATCGGCAGAAAGCTCAATACGCTTCCGACACCTTCAAAAATACCGTCGATTATGAGGCTGTGTATAACTTCATTTACATTGGCATTCGTGAGAGCCTGGTCCGTTACTTCGGTCAGCGTCTCGATGCCGAGCTCCAAAAGCGTCTGGAGGCCTGCGCCGATGACGTTAAACGTCAGGAAGAATACCAGTCCCATGATGACTATAAACAGAGGGATCGCCGTAAATCTGCCCGTGAGCACGCGGTCGATCTTCTCGCTTCTGGCACGTTCCTTATTCTGCTTGGGTTTTGTGACCGTCTTCTCGCAGAGCTGCATGATGTAGGAAAATCTCATGTCTGCAACAGCAGCGGAAGGATCGAGGCCAGACTGCTGCTCGAGCTTTACTCGGATGTGCTCCAACAGGTCTTTCTCGTTGTCGTCCAACTGGAGCTTCTCGAGGATGAGCGGGTCACCTTCCAAAGCTTTGCATGCGGCAAATCTAAGCGGCAGGCCGCACCTCTCTGCGTTGTCGTCAACGATGTGCTCGACAGCGTGGATGGAAGCGTGAATGGGGCTGCCCTCAGGGCAGAAGTCCTGTTCAAGGGGCTTTTCGCAGTATTTCGCGATGTGGAGCGCGTGAGATATGAGCTCGTCGATACCCTGGTTCTTTGCCGCACTGATCGGAACGACAGGAACACCAAGGATCTGCTCCATGTGGTTGATGTCGATGGAACCGCCGTTACCTGTAAGTTCGTCCATCATGTTGAGGGCGACAACGACCGGACGGTCTGTCTCAAGGAGCTGCATCGTAAGATACAGGTTACGTTCAATATTAGTGGAATCAACGATGTTGATTATCGCGTCGGGCTTGTTGTCGAGAACGAAGTCACGGGATACGATCTCCTCTTTGGAATAAGGAGACATCGAGTAGATACCCGGCAGGTCCGTGATCACGGTGTTGGGATGGCCGATTATGGCGCCGTCCTTGCGGTCAACGGTAACGCCGGGGAAGTTTCCGACATGCTGGTTGGAGCCCGTCAGACGGTTGAATAACGTTGTCTTTCCGCTGTTCTGATTGCCTACCAGCGCGAAAGAGAGCACGTGGTCATCAGGCAGAGGATTCTCGGTCTTCTTATCGTGGTGGACACCCGGCTCACCGAGATTAGGGTGAGCGACCTTCTCCTTGCGCTTCTTTGGCTCTTCTGATTCTGCCTTTTTGTTAACTTTGGAAACTGCGATCTGGTTGGCATCGTCAAGTCTTAACGACAGCTCATAGCCATGGATCCTGACCTCAACAGGGTCGCCCATGGGAGCAAACTTAACGATCGTGATCTCCGCACCCGGAATGATGCCCATATCCAGGAAGTGCTGTCTTAACGCACCTTCACCTCCGACAGACCTGACAATGCAGCTCTCGCCGGCCTTAAGACCACCTAATTTCAACTCTGAATTACCCGATTCCTTCATTACACTCCACCAACTTTCGACCACATTATAGTTAGCCTTTGCTAACCTGTCAATAGCCTCGGCTAACTCCCTATCATCTTAGGGTTATAAAGGCTATACTATGAAGTTGATGGTTATTAATTTTTTTAAAAAGTATTTTTTCCTTCTCCTTGCCATTCTGATAATTATCGGGGGGTATATTTTTCTGACGATCGTCGGCAGGGAATATACTTTCGTGCGTTCTGATTTCAAAGCTGATTCAGGCGTAACGGACGTATATGTTGATGAGGATTCCATCGGTTCAGCCGAAGTTGCCGACTGGTATTTCACGGAAAACGGCATATCCGTTGTTCTCAGATCCGTCTCAACCGGCAGATTCTATCTGGTTATCCAGACTGAGGAATATTCCGGCTTCGACGTTTTCTATGTTCATTCTAACGGCGTCATCACGAGCAACAAATATTTCGGCGACTGCACGGGTTCGGAGTTTCTGATATTTGCCATCCTGGTCTATTTCCTGCTCCTGGCAGCATACTTCATCTACACATGCCGCAAACAAATCAAAGAGAGCCTCTACAGCTACGATAACGTGCTCAACATGGGCCTGGTCATCTTCTCGGTGTTCTTCGCGATCACCATGATCCCCGCCCTCTACTACCGAGAAGGCATCATCGGCGCATTATATATAGCGATGGGATCCACACAGACATTCGTAATGTTCACGTTACCCATAGTCATTCTAGTTACCATCTCAGTTACCATCAGCAACATCAAGCTCATCAGAAGAGAGGGCAGGACATGGAAGAACATGCTGGCCTTCATGCTCGGCCTGTGCATCGGTATCGGCGCGATACTCCCCTACATCATCAGTGCCATATTCCAGAGATCCACGGTAATTGATGTTCACTACGAGAAAGGCATCGCCCACTTTGTCGAGATGTTCGTAGAGAACATGATCTCATCGATCGTCACCTACCTCGAATGCATACTTCTGGGAACGATAATCAACGGCATCATGACCGCCGTCCATATCCCGAAGTTCGACAAGGACTATATCCTCATCCTCGGCTGTCAGGTCCGTAAAAACGGCAAGCTCACAAAGCTTCTGCAGTCCAGAGCCAACAGAGCAGTTGTTTTCGCCAAGCTCCAGAAAGACGCGACCGGCAAGGACATTATCTTCGTTCCTTCAGGCGGCAAGGGCTCCGACGAGACGATCGCCGAAGGCGAAGCGATCAAGCGCTATCTCATGAAGTTCGGCATCAAAGAAGACCACATCATCGCTGAGACCGAGTCCAGAAACACTGAACAGAACTTCAAATATTCGATCGCAAAGATCCGCGAACACCACGGTTCGGATGATTTCAAGGTAGCATTCGCAACGAACAACTACCACGTATTCCGCTCTGGAATGCTCGCAGAACAGCTCGGAATCAAGGCCGAAGGCATTGGCAGCAAGACAAAGAGCTACTTCTGGATCAATGCTTTCGTAAGGGAATTTATTGCCACAATATACAAAGAAAAGCGAACACATTTGAAAGTAACGGCATTCCTTTTTCTGATAAACTTATCAAGTGTAGCAACAATGTATATTTCCGAAGCCGTTCTCGCGTGAGCGGCAAATAACATAAGTGAGGTAAATGATATGAGCAGCAAGAAGATGGTAAGAGGCGCAAACCCCTATATGCCTTTGTGGGAGCACGTTCCGGACGGAGAGCCCCGTGTGTTCACATATAACGGTGAGACAAGGATCTACCTCTACGGTTCCCACGATACAAAGAAGACAGATTACTGCGGACCCGATTACGTTGCATGGTCTGCACCCGTAGATGATCCGACAAACTGGACATGCCACGGAGTCTGCTATACGGCTTCTGACGGCGGCGACCTCTATGCACCTGACGTTGTTCAGAAGGGCGATACATTCTATATGTATGCTGCTGAGAACCGCGGATCTTCCATTATGCTCGTAACTTCAAAGTGCCCTTGGGGACCGTTTGAGAATCCTGTTAAAACAGAGTTAGGATTCGACCCCGGCATCCTCGTAGATGACGACGGCAAGGTTTACGCATTCTGGGGCTTCTGCGAGTGCCACGCTGCAGAGCTCAACGATGATATGTGCACGATCAAGAAGGAAACTATCAGAAACCACATCATCGGCCATTCCAAGCCCTTCTGGATCAAGGAAGACGACGGTCATGTAATCCCCACAGACGGTTTCTTCGAAGCATCCAGCCCTCGAAAGATCAACGGCAAGTATGTCTTCGTTTACTCAAAGAGATATGAATACAACAGACCTGACTTGGGCGTATTCGGAAGCTGCAACGGTTTCCTCTCATACAAGTGGAGCGACTCTCCCTTAGGTGATTACCAGATGGGCGGAGACATCAGCTTCAACGGCGGCGAGGTCATCACGGGACCTGACGGCAACGGTATCATGACATACCAGTGGGGTAACAACCACGGCTCTCTCATGAAGGTCAAGGACCAGTGGTACATCTTCTATCACAGACAGACAGGCTGCAACGAGTATTCACGCCAGGCAATGGTTGAACCCGTTGACGTAGCTGTTGATAAGAACGGCAGGATCTTCATCGGTAAGATCAAGTATGAGAACGGCGAGCCCGTAAGCTCAGACGTAGTAGACTGCACATCACAGGGCTTCAATCTGAACGGCCTCGATGCATTCTCCCTCATCTCTGCCGGCTACACATGCCACATGTACGACGGCAAGGGCCTGCCCATGTACCAGGACAACGCAGAAGGCACGAACAAGGACGTAAGAGTTGCACACATCCAGCCTGTTTACGAGGGTGAATCTTCACCTGTAGTCGACATCCAGAGCGGCGCAACGATCGGCTTCAAGTACATTAATTTCGGTGAGACAGGAGCTACCAAGGCAACGCTCAAGGGTGACATTCCGATGGGCTTTGAGGTCAAGATCAGACTCGATACATATGACGGCAAAGTCATCGCAACAAAGAAGGCTGCAACAAACGCTATGGAGCTTACTTTTGACCTCACGGAAAAGGTCACAGGCAAGCACGCAGTCTACTTCGAATTCACAACAGAAGACGAGGATTCAAGAGCAGTCTTTGATCTGTTTACTTTCGATTAATCAGACAAACGCAGTCCTGATTGCACAAAACAAAAATCTTTAGATTTATAAACAGTTAACCGAAATGGATATTTCTGTTAACTGTTTGTTTTTATTGCACATTTATACTATATCTATAAATTCATCGATACACGGGAGTATTGAAATGAAGATTTGTGCATTCGTCGGAGATTTATATCGTGATTACTCAGCAGGGATCGTCCTGACACTGAGAGAGCGCGCTCTGGAAAGAGGGCACCACATCGATGTGTACGGTAATTGTTCTGTTCCAAACGATAACCCGCTCCATGCTGTAGGTCTTAAAAGTATTCTGGCACTTCCTCCCCTTAATGAATACGACGGCATTATCCTCTGCTCCGATACGCTCACGCAGGCTGAAATGGATAAGGAACTCATCGAGAACCTTATCGCAACCCCCGATCTTCCGCCTGTTGTAAGTATCAGAGCAGCCGACGAAGGTTTCTACAACATTGTTCCCGACAACAGACAGATCATGCACGACATAGCAGAATACGTTATCTCAAAGTGCAAGTCAGATGACATCGGTTTCGTAACCGGCAGAGACGACCTGATCGATTCACAGGAGCGACGCGCCGGTTTCGAAGACGCGATGCACGAAGCAGGCTACGAAGTAAGAGAGAGCATGATCTTCCACGGCAATTACTGGGTAACCCAGGGCCCTGAGACAGCTGATTTCTTCATCAGGAAAGACGGTACTTTACCTGAAGCGATTATATGTTCAAACGACTACGAAGCTCTGACTCTTATGGACGAGCTCACTTTCCGCGGCTACAAGCTCCCCGATGACATTATCATCACGGGCATCGACGATATCGAAGCATCCGGAATGCATATTCCTTCACTTACGACATCGAACATTCCCGATGAGATGCTTGCTAATTCCGCGATCGATACATTAGAGAAGATCATCAATAACGAACAGGTCGATTTCTATATCAACGTTCCGGGCAAGCTCATCATCCGTGAGAGCACCAGAGACCATCTGGACGAACGTAATATTTTCGATGCTTACAGAAAACTCGACCTCCTCAAGAAGACCGCGTTTGATGTAACAAGAAGATTCGTTATCCTCAGCTCCATCTACGAAGATGCCATCACACCTGAGGCATACCATCAGGAAACAATGGACGAGCTCCTGGCATTGGACTTCTTCCGCAGATGCTATCTGTGTTATTTCCGTGAAAATGACAGATGCGTATTCGGGTATTTCGAAGATGACGGCGTGATCCATCTGGATGAGATTCCGTTCTCTTCTGACAAGCTCCTCCCCGAAAAGTTCCTTGAAACCGATTCCGGTATCAGGATCTACCTGCCTATCTACTATAAGAACGAAGTTTACGGCTACGGCGCATTTGACGTTAAGCCCGATGCCAAAGAGCTCGTCAACGAGAAACTCGAATTCATCCTGATGCTCCTGGCACAGACGATCAACAGAACAAAGCTCTACAGTAAACTCTTCGCAGTAAGCGACGTCATGGATCTGTACATCAAGGATGCAATGACGGGCCTGTACAACAGAAGAGGTTACGAGAAGAACATCGCAGGCTTCTTCGACAACGACAAGAAGATGAAATGTCCCATCGCTCTCGCCAGCATCGACATGGACGGCCTCAAGTATATAAACGATACATTCGGCCACAGCGCAGGCGATGAAGCAATCATCGCAATCTCCTCCTGCATCAGCAAAGCGATCAACAAGAGGGAGATCGCAGCAAGAATGGGTGGCGACGAATTCGCAGTAGTACTCGTTCTCGACAACCCCGGCAGGATCGGCCAGTTTATCAGAACACTGCGTTCACTGATAAAAAAGGCCAACGAAGAGAACGATTACCCATATCTCCTCTCAGCAAGTATCGGTACCTGTGAACTTACAGAGTGGAGCAACCTCCTCGAGTGCATGAACAAAGCCGACAAGGCCATGTACCTCGAGAAGAAGACGAAGAAATCCAGATCTTCGTAAACCTTGGTTCCTTTTTCAAAACTCTCTCTCATAATGTCTACCATGTGGCTGCTCAGTAAGGAGCAGCCTCTGGTATTAATTGACATTTTTATAGTCCCAATATCACATCTCCTTCCAATCCATTCCCTAATACTTTTTCAGTACCCAAAACGGCCGATTTAGGTATCGAAAAAGTATTCAAGTCCCCTCAATACTTTTTCAGTACCTAAAAAGCCCTTTTTAGGTATTAGAAAAGTATTGTGTTTTTGGGGCACTGTTCACGTTGTCGGAAATGTCGCATTTTGTCGCGGAAAACCGACAAGGATCCGTTTTATAATCAGGCTATGATCTTAATGAATAGCTACATACCGAGAGAGTACCTGGCTCTCAAAATAAACTACTGCCGCCAGCAATTGAAACAGTTGCCTGTTGTTAAGGTGTATAGATTCAGAACAGGTGAATCAGAAAATAAAAGAGTAGTAATAAACAATCACAAATATGATTCAAGATTCGAGCCTGGCAAAGAATACTATGACATTTGGAAGCAACGTGATCAGCTCGAAAGAGAACTCCGCATCTATGAAGCGATCTGGTATGCCTACTTCGAGGGCGAACCACCGGAAGACTGCGAACCGCATAAGGCAAACAGAGTTATTTACGTGGATACCAACAAACCTGTCATCATGAACAAGGACTATTTCGACAGCCTGAAGAATGATGCCGATACTACCTATGCCAAGCCGGATAACTATAAATTCAACGGCATAAAATACCGTTCAGCAGCGGAAAAAGAAATCGCCATCTTCTATACCGAGATGGGTATTCCCTTCAAATATGAACCAGAAATATTTATTAAGGGAATGGTCAAACCGATTCATCCAGATTTTGTTCTGTATCTGAGAGAACTGGACACGTGCAAGATTCACGAACACCTCGGCATGAGAGATTATGCTGACTATATCAAGAACACCAAGATCAAATTGAGCAACTTCATCGGCGCAGGACTTGTTCAGGATCTTGATGTGCTGTTTACATACAGTACGGACGACACACATTTCGATCCGAGACACCTGTCAGCTAAACTAAACAGCGCAATTTACGGAACAATATGCATGAATAAGCCAAAGCCATTCACCTTCCCGTCATAACTTTACCAACAGCTCTTCCTCCAGGCGTTATAAGCAATCCACAATGTTATAATGTACCCACTATGGATATAGGAATTTTTTGGAGGAACAATTATGAAAATGCGCAAACTTTTGGCAGGACTGCTGTTGCTGTCCATAACGGCAACCTCTGCCTGCTCGGTAACACCCCAGGCACCTGACAGCGGCGCCAACGCATCTGTGGAACAGAGTGCTGTCAGTTCTTATTCTTCAATGACACCCGAAGAGATCTGTCAGACTCTCACGCTGGAGCAGAAAGCTGCACAGATGATGCAGCCTACGATCTACAATACAAACCCGGAAGAGATGAAGGACACCGACTATGGTTCGATCCTGTCGAGAAGAGATACTTTCCCGATGCCTTCAGACACAGAATGGAAGAGCACCGTCACTGAATATCAGAAATACGCGCTCCAGAACGAGGCTCCGATCCCGTATATTTACGGCAACGACAGCCTTCACGGCGTAAACTTCGCGTCAGGCTGCGTCATGTTCCCTCACAACATTAACATCGGTGCAGCACACGACGTTGCACTCACTGAGGAATACGGAAAACTAGTCGGAAGCGACATCGTTCACACGGGCATGATCCTCAATTTCTCACCCTGTGTTGCAACAGCAAGAGATCCCAGATGGGGCAGAACTTACGAGTCCTATTCTTCTGATGCCAAGATCGTAACTGAGCTCTCCGTCGCATATTCCAAGGGACTCATGTCAGAGGGCGTTATCGTCTGCCCGAAGCACTTCTTCGGTGACGGCCTGACTGCTGTCGGAACGGGCGAGAATCCTTCACAGATGCTGCTCGACAGAGGTGATGCGCAGCTTACCGAAGAGCAGATCCAGGAGCAGCTCGCGATCTATCAGGCACTGGTCGATGAAGGCGTTCAGGTGATCATGCTCTCACACTCTTCGCTCAACGGCACAAAGATGCACGAGAACGCGAAATACATCAGCATCCTCAAGAACGACATGGGCTTCAAGGGCATCGTCCTCTCCGACTGGGATTCCATCATGAACTGCTCAGGCGAAACTTACGAAGACAACGTCATCCTCGGCGTAAATGCGGGCATCGACATGTTCATGACCGACACTGAGCACGAGGAAGCAAGAAGATACATCATCGAAGGCGTCAAGGACGGCCGCATCAGCGAAGACCGCATCAACGACGCAGTTACGAGAATCATCAGGGTAAAGAAGGAAGCAGGCCTGTTCGAAGATCCGTATCTCGAGAAGCTCACGCCTTCTTACGATTACGGCAGCGCGCGTTCACACGAGGTTGCCCGCCAGCTCGCAGCTGAATCCTTCGTTCCCCTCAAGGTCAGCGACAACATGTACATAAAGCCCGGCATGAAGGTTTACGTTGCAGGACCTGCAGCTGACGACGTCGGAGCGCTCTGCGGCGGCTGGACAAACTGGTGGCAGGGCATGTCAGACACGGAAATCTCTGACATCGGACTCCCTGCAAAGCACTTCAGAAGTGAAGGTCCCTCCATTGTTGAAGCGCTTAAGGCAGCTGCAGCTGAAGGCGGATTTGAGATCATCACAGATCCTGCACAGATCGACTCATGCGACATCGTGCTTCTCTGCGTAGGCGAGATCCCGTACGCTGAATGGTACGGCGACACAAAGGAACCCTCACTCACAGGTGCTCACGGAATCACAGGCAACGCAGAAGCGATTACACTTGCAAAGAATTCCGGCAAGCCCACAGTCACTCTCATCGTTGCCGGCAGAAATGTCATGATCAGCAAATACATCGACCAGTGGGATGCATGCATCATGCTCTACCTCCCCGGAACGGAAGGTGGCAACGCAGTCGTTGACGTTCTGACACAGAAGGTCCAGATGACAGGTACGCTCCCCATGCCCTACTACTCATCAGTAGATCAGATCGGCACATCGGAATGCTGGCACGACATAGGCTGGAATGCTTACAAGGGATAAAAATCCTAGCAAATCCAGCCGCACAAAAAAAGACCGGTCTCACTATGAGACCGGCCCTGTGCTTCTCTTTAACAGCAGGGAATCAACCCTTGTCCTTATCCATGAATACTCTTGAACCCGTTGCACCCTTCTGGCCCTGATACTTGCCGTCGTAAGGGTTCTCTGCGTGATCGTCCATCTCGGCGAAAACGAGCTGGCCGACTCTTCTGCCGCTCTTAAGTTCGATGGCGCATCTGTTTGCGTTATAAAGCTCAAGTGTGATCTCGCCCTTGAATCCGGGGTCTACCCAGCCGGCATTCTGGATGAACAATCCCATTCTGCCGAGTGAGCTTCTGCCTTCAACAAATGCGGTGAGGTTATCAGGCAGTTCGAAATATTCCATTGTCGTAGCCAGAACGAACTGTCCGGGCAGGATCAGGTATGTGTCTGTAGTGATCGTCTTGTACTCGATCTTGCTGCCCAAAGTGATTATTCCTGACGGTGTGTCATCAACAACGCTGAACGTGTTTCCGAGTCTGATATCAACGCTCGCGGGCTGGATCTGCTCCTTTGTAACCGGCTCGATGACGAGGGTTTTCTCAGCGAGCATTCTGTTTATCGTTCTGTCTGATAAGATCATTTTCCTATTCTCCTTGATCAATAATTTCTCTTGTTTATTTCGTCCCAGTCTATTCTCTCATTCTTATAGAAAAATTCGCGTTCTTTCTCAGAAATTTCTCTTAAGACTTTGCAGGGATTTCCGACGGCAACAACGTTGTCAGGAATGTCTTTTGTAACAACGCTTCCGGCACCGATGACAACATTCTTGCCGATCGTTACGCCGGGTACTACAACAACGTTCGCGCCTATCCATGTGTTCTCGCCGATATGGACATCCTTGTTGTACTGGAGGCCCTTTGCGCGGAGCTCAGGATCGAGCGGATGGTTGGCAGTCGCGATGGTAACGTTGGGTCCGAACATAACCTTGTCACCGACATAGATGTGGCCGTCATCGACCAGGGTCAGATTGGTATTCGCATAAACGAGGTCGCCGAAGTGAACGTGATGTCCGCCCCAGTTTGCATGGAAAGGAAGCTCGATAAAAACATCCTTGCCGCACTCTGCAAAGACCTCTTTGAAGTATGCTTCTTTCTTCGCAAATTCAGTCGGTCTCAAGAGGTTGAATTCATAGAGTTTTTCCTGGAACGCGAGCTGCTCGTCCATTATCTCTTTGTCGCCCGGATAGTATAACAGTCCGGCTTCCATTCTCTCGTATTCAGTCATGTTAATTCATCCCTCCTGATAACGGATACGTGGGTGATCTCATTGGCCTCATCCGGATATTCCTTCTCGAAATGCATGCCGATGGATTCAGCAGTTTTGTATGAACCCTCATTGGTGTATTTGCAGTAAGAATAAAGCGCGGGGTAATCCGTGTTTGCAAATGCCCAGTCGCGCACCGCGGCAGCAGCCTCTCTCGCATAGCCTTTGCGCTGCTGGTCGGCACGGATGTGATAGCCGATCTCGGGCAGCATCTCGCCCTCGATATTCTGGAGCGTAAGACCGCAGTCACCGATCATCTCACCGGTCTCCTTAAGGCACACGGCCCAGAGACCGAATCCGTTATCATGGTAGCGGTTCATGTTGCGCTCTATCCAGCTTCTGACACGTTCTTCGTCGAATATATACGGATAATGTTTCATGATCTCCTGATCTGCCAGAACGGCATAGAGAGCATCAAAATCATCCATGCTCATTTCCCTGAGAAAAAGCCTCTCGGTCTCAATAATCTTTCGCATAAATTCCTCCTGTTATCCTCAATCAATTATATCAATATCTGTTTGCCTGAAATGTGAAAGAGGTTGTCTTTTTGGGACAACCTCTTTAAGTTAACTGAACTGTTTTCCGTTTATCAGATTAATGCTGGAAGAAGCTCATGAGATTGAATCCTGTAGGCATCGGGATAGTGATCATGTAAACCGTTGCGAGAACGAGGCAGATACCTGCGAACACGAGGATTACTACGCGGTTCGGGATCTTCTTGAAAATACCAACGATACCTAAGAGGAACAATACGAGAGAGTAGATAACTGTAACGAGTCCGTAAGCATCGCCGTTAGCATTGTCTGTCTTACCCTGTTCGAGGAGGCCGTCAGCTTCCTCCAAAACAGCATTTGCATCTGCGAAGTAACCTTCTACATATCCTTCCATATCGAAAGGTGAAACATCCTCTTCCTGAGCCAGCGCCCAATCGATTGCTTCAGCGAATCTTTCAGAGCAATTGTCCTGGATCAATGTTTCGATCTTTGTCTGAATAAGCTCTGCCTCAGCAGGCTTGTTGTTTAATTCAGCGATCTCAGCATCGAAAGCATAATCGTAGATCGTGTTCCAGAGGAGCATATCCTGCATAAGATCCTGAGCAGCCTCGTTGTACATTGAGTTACCCATGGAAGACAGGTTGTTGCTCTGTGTGTAATTTGTTGCCTGGTTACCGCCGTGGAGTGAGCCTACCCAGCCTGCCCATGCAGTCAGGATAGCCGTAACACCGAGAAGGATAGCGATCAAGACCTCCAACTTCTCTTCGCTGATCGGTGTCTTTTCCTTAGCTTCTGTTGCCTGTTTCTTTTCTTCAGCCATTTTTAGAATCTCCTTTCATAACAGCCCTTCTTGTAAATACTACTTTAATAGTCACCCTTAAACAATATTGGAAAAAGCTATCGCAAGATCTTATTTTCCAGACTTTGCGAGCTGCTTTTCCAAACGGTCCAACTGTTCCTTGAGCGAGCGGATCTCTCCTACCAGCTCGTTGTTGGAAACCGGATTTTCCTTAGCTTCTTCTTTCGCGTTGTCAGCAGTAACTTCGCTGATAGCGTTAACGACAATACCTACTACAACGTTCATGACGATGAATGAAGAGAGGAGTACGAACGGTACGAAGTATGCCCAAGCGAAAGAGTATACTTCCATGACCGGTCTGCTGATACCCATTGACCAGCTCTCGAGAGTCATTACCTGGAACAGTGTGTACATTGCCTTACCGATATCTCCGAACCAGTCAGGGAATGCATCACCGAAAAGATTTACTCCGATGAGAGCGAAAATGTAATAGATCAAAATGAGCAGGATACCTGTCCACATGATGCTCGGGATTGATTTGACAATGGCTACGATGATGACCTGCAGATGACGGACGGAACCGATGAGCTTTGTTCCCTTCAATGCCTTCAGTGACTTGAGAACTCTTAAGACTCTCATTGCACGGAAAGCTGACATGAATGACAGACCGGAGAACAGAGAGATGCCGACAATGAACATGTCAAACCAGTTCCACGGATCCTTGAAATAGGAAGGTCCGTAAGCCAGGAACTTCAGGATGATTTCAGCGATGAATATCCAGAGACATACTTCGTTGATTACCGCCAGAACAAACAGCGTATTCTCAGACAGGCCCTTTATGGTCTCGATGCCCATAAGAACGCAGTTGAAAAGAATGACGAACAGGATGATGCCCTGGAACGCCTTGCTGTCTACAAGTTTCTTCAAACCTTTGATCATGGGATTTACCTCAGATGTTTACTGCGAATGATTTTACCCATTTTTCTATAAAAATCCAACAAATCTTTTATAAAAATCAAAAAGAAACTGTCTTCATTTCGAAAATGAAGACAGCTCCTAAATTTGCTTTTAGATTCTGAGGCTGTTCCGCTCTGTTTTGCGGGGTTTGCTCTTTACTCGAATGGAGTAAGTTCCCACTTCATGGGCAGATATTTACCTTCGCCGTCGATGATCACGAAGCAGGCATCCTTTGAGTCGTATGTCATGTACCTCATCTCTGTTTTTGAACCGTACCAGGAATCAACCCTTAACACTTCACTTGCGCACAGATAGATGTAATAACCGTTTCCGCCGCTGAGCTTGCTGAAAGTTCCGACACCGGGCTGGAAAACAACGACATTGGTAAACCTGGTATAACTGCTTCCGTCCTCGATAAGTCCGATAAGAAGCTCATCAGTACCGTCGCCGTCCAGATCGCGGATCAGGTATCCTTTTTTGTAAGCAGGATTCTTCAATTCATCTGACACGTTGAGATTCTGGTTCTCATCATCAAAACCGTTTTTGATTCCGTTACCGTAATACTCAAGTGCTCCTTTGTACCAATCCTTCGGCACCCTTTTGCAGCCTGTCATTTCAACTGCACCGGTCACCAAAAGGACAACTGCCAAAATTGTTGACAATACCTTTTTCATATTTAATTCTCCCTATATTCCAAATAGTAAAATATATTTTAACGGAAGAATTCACAACTTACAACAAAAATCGTCACGGCCGTATGCTGTTATGACTTGTCGTATTCCCTGCCGCAGTACGGGCATCTGGGTCCGTAGATCCTGCCAAGATATGAATCGCAATGCGGGCATCTTACGAAAACATAATGAAGGATTATGCCTGCCAGGAAAGTTGAACCGCCCAATATCAGGATCAGATAAAGCAAAGTTTTATTGCCCAGGAATGCCATGGAGGACATAGCGATTGCTACACCCAGCATCATGATTCCGACACAGCCCCAAGCTCTTACTACAGGATTCTTCATTTCATTACACCTCCGAAATATCTTTATGATGTGATGATACAACCGTGATGTGTACTCTTTATGTACATACGAACAACTTGCCAAAAGAGTTATATAATCAATAATACAATCGTTATAGATAGTTAACTGTAAGTTCTTCCCTATGCTTTAAACTCAAGGCATAAAACAAAATGAAGGCGGGCTGGTGAAATGGACTCAAACATTCCTGAATCAAACACAAAAATGTTTCAGGTGTCGACGCTTCAGGCACTGGCACTCGGGTATTCCAAGCAGGTAACCACCGTACAGCAGCTGTTGCTTCACGGAGACACGGGACTCGGAACATTCGAGGATGTCGGCGGTGAGATGATCGTGCTGGACGGTCACTGTTATTGCGCAGATGAGAATGGCCGGATAAAAGAAGCTCATCCTGATACCGGCGTTCCTTTTTGCTCTGTGTCCTACATGGATAATGCCCGCGAATTCACATTAGGACCTGTCCCCGATATCGGAACTCTGAAGAAAAAACTTAATCTTAAAATAGAGGAAGACTACGGACTTAACAGCATGCACATGGCAGTAGTCAGCGGAAAGTTTGAAACCTTAAGTGCCAGATCCGAGGCGGCGTACCGTTCACATCACGTTACTTTAAAAGCCGTGTTGGAGAAAACTCAGAATGACTACACATTCTCGCAGATAACGGGAAGTCTCGTGTGTGTTTACTATCCCGATTATATGGATGGCATCAACGCGCCCGGGTGGCACCTCCACTTCATTTCTGAGGACCGTTGTCATGGAGGACATGTTTTCGGATTAAAAGCGGAAAACTGCACCGTGAAACTGAAAAAGATCAGTCTGATAGAAATACAGATTCCGAACGATCCGACTTTTGATACGTATTCGCTGAAAAAAGCATCAAAGGAAGAGATCAGACAGGTAGAACAGGGGCATTAACGGAATATCCCCAAGCTAACTGGTCAGGATTGTGGTGTTGTGTTCGTCAGATCCTTGATTACTTCTCCTGCAATGATCAGGCCTGCTACGGAAGGCACAAAGGCTGTACTGCCGGGTGTGCTTCTGCGCTTGCTGCCCGGACGGTCTGCACCAACGTCGTTCTGACTGGCGGCATTATTCTCAACCGGAGTAACCGGCTCCTCTTCCGAGTAAACAACTTTAAGTTTCTTAATGCCTCTCTTTTTCAACTCGCGGCGCATTACTTTTGCCAGAGGATCAACGCTTGTCTTGTAAATGTCCGCAACGCGGAATCTGGTGGGATCAAGCTTGTTTCCCGCACCCATTGAGCTCATGATCGGCACGCCTGATTTCTGGCATTGCATGACCAGTTCGATCTTGGCTGTGACAGTATCAATTGCATCGACTACATAATCGTATTTATCGAACGGGAAATCAGAAGCATTCTCAGGTAAGAAAAAGCAATTATATGTATTAACAACGGCATCCGGATTGATATCCAGAATGCGTTCTCTCATAACCTCTGTCTTGTATCGTCCTATGGTTTTTGTGGTTGCGATGATCTGACGGTTAATGTTTGACGGGCATACTTTGTCATCGTCTATAAGATCAAGTGTACCGACACCGCTACGTGCCAGTGCTTCACATACATATCCGCCGACACCGCCGATACCGAATACTGCAACTCGGCATTCAGACAGATGCTTCACGGCATCTTTTCCAAACAGCAATTCGGTTCTCGAAAATTGGTCTGACATGTTGTTTCCCTCAAATAAATGTAATTATATCATCCCGGTAAAGATCAACCTGATCGAATATTTCCTTTGTGATCTCATATAGATCTATATTCTCACAGCTGCCGGTCTTCGCCGTATAAAGTCCGGTTTCAGGATCGAAACAACATTTCCAGCCGTCGCCCTCTTTGAATATCATGCTTTTCCTTTCCTGGCTTTAAATCCGGTAATCACTGTAAACAGAAGGATCAATACCGGCCATATGTAATATGTGATGAAGCTTAATGATTCAGGCTTCATGAGCCCTGTTAATCCGAGAATAGGAAGCATTGCAAGTGTGATTCCCGCGACTGAAATCAAAGCTCCGATGACAGCTGTAACGACATAGGCGATCTTTATCCCGGCTTTCTGCTCATTAAGCTTATCGAAAGTATTTTTAAAACCGAAATTATATGTCAGTACAACTGCGCCTGCGAAGATAAGAATCCCAATAAAATAAAACAGGTAATTGTATTTAAAAGCTTCTGTTACAAACATGAAACTGGTATTAACACCAGTCGAAGTTTTGCCAATAGTCTGAAAAGCAGCACCGGCAGCGGCTGCTACTGCGCATATGAGAAGATATATGAACTCCAAACCTATTATCTTTAAACCGCTTTTCATAAGATCCCGATCTCCAGTTTCCTTATTCCTCCGCTAAGGCTTCCTTCAGATAAAGAAATTATATCATCACAATAAAGAACTTCTTGACATAAAAAAGGCTCCTGAAACAGGAGCCTGATAAGTTCAATCTTATATATTCTCGAAAACCGCCACATCACAGTTCATCCTGCCTTCGCAAACGTGGTAGCTGACATTTTCGATACCCATCTGCTTGAAAAACTCCTTATATGTATTCTCATCAAAATGCCTCTTAAAGTCTGCGCCAAACTTGTTAAACAGATTTGCCGCCTTGCTCTCTTTGAAGTGGATATATGTCGGGATGATTATCTGCCCACCCGGCTTTACAACCCTCTTGAGCTCATCGATCGCCTTTTTAGGGTCATCGAGCAGATGGATCACGTTCGCAGCGACAGCCTTATCAAAGGCATTATCCTCAAACCTGAGATTCGTGATATCACCGTTCTCAATGTTAATGTTTTTAAACTTTCTGCACTTCTTACCGGTCCTCTTAAGCATTCCGTCTGAAAAGTCAGTAGCTGTTAATTCCTTTGCACGCGGAGCGATCTTTACGCTGAACATGCCGGTACCACAGGCACACTCGAGAACTCTGTCATCTTTGCTCATCAGGGAAGCTACATAGTCGGTGGTCTGTCTGTTTGCCTTACCGTTATAAACATTCTCAATGAGATCATAAATCCCTGCTATCCTGCTCCAAAACATATTCGGCACTCCTTCTCTTATATGAATAATTGTTCATATGAACAACTGCTCATATGTTATCAGATAAGATTGGAAAGTCAACATGCTTTATGCAGCTCTTCGAACAGTCCGGTTCCGATTTGTTATAATGAAAAAGTCGGTATAGGGGTTTTTAATTGGGGATTAAGAGATATGAATCGTAACAAAAGATCGGTAATCCCTATTATAGTGAATCCATTCTCATCATGGATCCTGGTCTCCGTATTCAATATATCAGCACAAACCTGAATATAGTATTGCTTCAGACCTTTGGCAGCATAGACAAGTCTTCCGTCTTCTTGGAGTATACCTTAGTGAATATGAACGGAAGAGCCATGATAGCCAGATAGGATACTGCACCGATAGCTACTGTTGACCATGCGTATTGATTTCCGGAACCGTCGGCGCCTGTCAGTGCTGCGCCAAGATTGTTGTTGAAGAAATGGATTGCAACACAGACCCAGATATTTCCATCAGTCTTGGCATAAGCCCAACCGAAGAATACTGCAAAAGCTATACAGGCAACTACCTGAAGAATAATGCTCTGCAAGGCCGTATCAGGCGAATAGAAGAACATGTTGATTGGCAAGTGCCACAGTCCCCATATAACGCCGAGCAAAACAACGCCGAGCTTCTTGCCGAATTTCTTCTGCAAGATAGGCTGCAGGTAATATCTCCATCCGTATTCCTCACCGAAGTAAGGCAGGAATGCCAAGAACATAGAGATTGGCAACAAAACCAGAGTAATAATGTTGGATGAACTTAACTGCCAATTTTCCGCATTAAAAAATTCAGAGATATTTCCTGCCACTATAGAAGAGAGCACACCTGAAAATACAATATGTACAAAGTACAAAACGATAAACAGCAATACAATAAAAATTCCCGGAACAAGCTTAGGCATGCTGAGACCGTATGCCTTACGAGTCTCTTTCTTTGTTGCTGCCAACAGAAGAATAAAGCTTAATATACTTGCTACCATAAAGATGGCATTACCGATGTTAACGACAGTCTGTCCGTCCATGAATAACGGCAACAGACAGCATAAGATCATCACGATAGTTGTAACGAGAAATGTGATTATGAAAGCCTTCGGCAATGCCGGACGATCAGGATCTTCTTTCTTCATCAGAAGCTGGCCTACCATTACTCCTGATGCGGGAAGGAACATCCAGGCAACAGGAAAAATACCTGTACTGTTACCACTTTGGAATACTAACCACATTAATATTCCCAAGATAACAGGTATTCCTATACTAATCCCCCAAAAACTGATCGCTTGTTTCTTATTAATACTTACTGATGACTCATTCATAAACTGTTTTCCTTCTGATGGGTTATTTCACTTTTAACAGCATAAAAATATACCAAACATATTCATGTAAATCTGCATATGTCGTGAATTGTTACTATTCTGTCGTGAATGGGATAATCTTATCTGATTAATGTTTGTAATGAATTATCTCAATATTTAAATGAAAGATTAAGTATGATAACTGAATATGGACATGATGATGCCTTTTTTCTAAGTCTTCAAGGTAAAAGAATAAGCCAAGACGCTATTGAAAATTTTGTCAAGAAATATACTACTGCTCTCTTTGGTGAAAATATAAAAATCACTCCCAAAGATTTAACATTGTCATATCGAGAAGATTTATTTTATGATACAAAAAACATTACTTTTACTGCAGATAGATGTGGATGCAGTCCATATACAATATTTAAAATCTACAAAGCTGATATTTTAGATTTGCAAAATGAAACAGTTATTATAAATGGGCCTCCTTGATATAAATAATTATCAAAGAAGACCCATTAATTCTAGCTTAAAACTTATAGGCAAAACTAGAGGAGCTCAAATCAACTCCTTTAGTTTGTAGTAATTTGC
>JAEEGJ010006199.1_pt1 | contig 36244 bp, 35 predicted proteins | sample 8958761 | NCBI WGS metagenome assembly JAEEGJ01 (sample SAMN16246546, study PRJNA631951) | gut metagenome | biome: gut microbiome; feature: rumen; material: RS-attached | host: Bos | place: Iran: Karaj | collected 2018-10
GAGATGACTTCCGTTTTCCATTTTATTCTTTTAAAAAAGTGGATCATCTAGATTGCGTAGCCACACTCTGACCTCAGTCAGAGATTGCAACGCCACACTCTCGAAGAGAGAACCGACCCGATTTTTTAAAACATTAGATTGCAGTGCCACACGCTGTTTGCAGATAACCAGCGATTACATTAGTGGTTACTGTGGCTTGTCGGTAAGTATTCTGATGGTTTCCTCGAATTCGGCGAGGATTTCCTTCAGCTTGGGATTGGACTTCTGTACTATGAGGGCGGCAAAGTTCTTGGTCTTGCCCTCCTGCACCTCAGCGGTCTGCATGACGTAGGCGTCGCGGTTGCTATAGGTATTGAACCAGCGGACAAAGAGACGGCTACGGAATGCCTGGCGGCTGTCGCCCGTCTCGCAGATATAGAGCAATATGTCAGGGTTGGCAGCGAAGAAGGCCTCGATGATGCGGAAGATGGTAGCCTTCAGTTTCTCATCGTTGGGCGAGGGACGATGACTTTCGTTGTTGATGTAGAACTGGTAAGCTCCCGATGGCCAGATGGAGTAGTCGTCCATGAAACCAATCTTGAACAGTAAATCATAACTGGTTTCAACGAGATAGTCGCGACCGTTCTCCGTCCAGACCTTATAGGGGGCGAGGCGGTTAATGTAAGCGAGGTCAAGCGGATTCATACGGCTAATTTCCTGCGCTCTTCACGGATTCTCTTGAACTCTTCGTCTGACTGCTTTATCCACTCCTGCTTTTTGCGGATGGACTCGCGGACTGCGGCAATGATTTCGTCGCGTGTACGGTTCTTGAATGCTGCTGATACCATAATTATGTCTCCTTAAAATGTCATTTCACGCTGCAAAGATAGTGCAAAATTTCGATTTAGCGAAGGGAATGAGAATAAATTTTCATTCCTGAGCGTGAGAAAGTTGATTAAATTGAGTGAAAAAACAAATTTTATCCTACCTTTTTATCCTTCCTCCCCCTAAACAGGGGGATAAGAGAGGGTCTCGGACGAAAAAACGGAAGCCGTGAGATGACTTCCGTTTTCCATTTTATTCTTTTTAAAAAGTGGATCATCTAGATTGCGTAGCCACACTCTGACCTCAGTCAGAGATTGCAACGCCACACTCTCGAAGAGAGAACCGACCCGATTTTTTTACTTCTCAAGTGTGAACACAATCGATGTGATATTGTTAAGCGAGCAGTTGTCAAACCCTTTATGCGAACCATTCAACGTGACGGAGGCAGCGGGAGTGCCGCTCCATGTGAATGTACTGTTACCGTACACTTCATAACTAGCTGGCCATCCGTCACCAGCTCCCCACCACAATCCTCCATTATGGTTGATGTCGATTCGCTTGATGTTTCCAACGCTTGACGTAAATGTGATGGTGCCTTGCGCATAAACTTGATTAGGATCAGGATTTGGACCAGCGTTTCCTGATACATCCATCAAACCAGATGCGTGGAAATAGGCATCTCCTGAAAGTGCAATGGTTATATTGCCGATGGTTTTCTGCTGATTATAAGATAAATTACCTATCTGTCCAGTGGTCAATGTGACGGTGGGGTCTGGTACCGCCATCTTCACCGTAATCTCATAGTAGTTGCCGTCAACGAAGTTTACGCCCGACTTCTCGAAGGTGCAGTTCTGGCCGCCTACGTTGGCGGTGAGGGTGTAGGTGTCGGCTCCGTTTGCGTTGTGCAGGGCTACGGTCAGCTCATTGGTTGCCGATGCCGGAGTGATGGTAATCGGGCCATAAACTGAGGTGATTGCATCCGAAGCCTTCCACAGCTGCAGTTCGGCGAGCTGCATAATGTCACCACCTTTGTTGGCTGTCACTTCAAAGTAGAAATACTTGTAGCTGCCAGGGTTGTCCACCACGAAGTCCACGTCCGTGGTGTTGGCGGCTGGCATGGTGTTGTCGTCAGTGACGGTGGCAATCGTGGTCCACGCGTCGCTCTCGTTCAGTTTGCCTTTCAGCTTCCAGTTCTTGGGGTTGCGCCCGCTCTCGCTCTGTGTGTCGCCGCCCGTGGTCAGCGTGTAGCCGTCCACCTGCACAGGGCTGGCTGTGTTGAACGTCACGTTCCATGGACCATTGTTAGCGCACCACTTCGTCCCCTTGTTGTTGTCCAGTAGCTTTGTATGGCTTTCGTTATCACTGAATCCGCCTGTTCCGTCAGTCACGGTATAGCCAGTGTGCTTGGTTTCCGGAGTATTGTGCAGCTGGCCTTTCAGCAGCTGGTTGCTGGCGGCGGCAATGGTGAGGCTGGAGGCGTTCAGGTCGTTCCCGTCGGTGTCTTTCAGTGTAAACTTCACGATGGCCTGCTGATTCGCGAAGGCGGCAGCGGCAGCCGTCGTGATGTCGCCGCCATCGACAGAGGCGACGGTGACCGTTGCCTTGGCGTAGTCGCAGTTAGAGGCGATGTATGCCAGCGTGCCGTTCTGTCCGGAATAGATGGGGTTGAGAAACGACAGACTCAGCTCGTCGCCAGCCTCGACGGTGCCGGTGAGCGAGCCCTTCAGCGTGGTGGATGCGCCAGCCGACTGAGCCTCGAGGTATCCGTCGAGCGCTGCCGACTTCGTCACGTTATATACGGCAACCTTCTCGCCTGCGGCCCATGTGGCGTTGAGCGTCTTGCTGTCGAGCGTGAGTGCGCGGGTGGCAGCGTCGCCCTTCGAGGCGTTGACGGTCATGTTGTAGGTCTGCTGTGAGAGGGCAGCGGGCTGCTCGCTGGTGATGTTGTCGTCGCTTGAGCAAGCGGTAAACACTGCGGCCGATGCGATGAGCAGGGCGGCCAGTAAAAGGATGTTCTTCTTCATAATCTTGTCCTCCTTATTCCCAGTCTAATTCTTCCGCATCACCATAGCCGCTGCGTGTGGCTTCTACGCTACCAGCAAGGATCTGGCACGTCTGTTCTAACTTGACGACCTGCATCGTCGGTCTTTCATACTCTTTTTTCTTCATACTTTTTTGTTTTAAAATGTTAGTAATATTGAATAATATCTTATCGTTTTCCGCAAAAAACACGTTTGCAAAGGTACAAATAATTTTGTTAAAGCGTGTTGCCCCCCCCTAAATAATGTTAAATAGAAGAAAAAAGTTTCAGACGAAAAGATTTCGACGATGAATTTTGGTTTATTAACATGAAAATAGTTCTAACTATAGAGAATATTTACTAATTTTGCAGCCCTTTTGGCACCCTAAGTTCGGGGCGGAGTGAAACAATCATTATAATCATAAAAAAACTACGATAATCAAGATGAAGGACGACGTAAACACTGAGGAACTGAGAGAGGCGGCGAGCGAGGCTTACCGCCAGTTGCAGCACGAGCTTGACAGGAAGATTGACGAGGCCGAGGAATTGAAAACCCAGATGCGCGTGGTGGAGGCTACGCAGGGCCTGCTGGACGAGATTGACCGGCAGAAAGAGGTAATCGAGGCGCAGCGTGAGGAGATTGACGATCTGCATCAGCAAATTGATGACAGGGACAGGCGACTGAAGGAGCTTGGCCAGTTGTCGGCTGGCGTGGCTAAGAAGTCGTCGGCGGACGATGTGGAGAAGGCCATGCGCATCTATCTGAACACGTCGAAGCGTAAGACGCAGAGCAAGCGCGAGGCTGCGAAGACGGTGCTGCTGGAACTGATTACGGCGGCGAAGCTGGGGATGCCGGAGGACTTCATGGAAACGCTGAGCCACTTCGACGATGAGGAGCTGGCGGACCAGCCTCAGCCGGCGGGCACGGTGAACGAGAACGTGGCCGAGCTGCTGACTGCCGAGGCGCAGGTGCTGTGGCAGCGGTTGAGGGATGCGGGGTTCATCGTGGCCGACGGCTACGCGCTGGCTGAAGGGGTGTCGGCCAACCAGGCTGCCTACATTGCCGACCGCATGGCGGAGAAGCTGCACATTAAGAAGAAGTGGAAGCTGTTTCAGCAGTTGTGGGGAATCCCCAATCTGGGTCAGCTGGCAGGCACATGGCAGCAGACGGGCAAGTTGCCGCCCAGGAGCAGCGACATCGACAAGTTGATGAAGTAGACTGGAAATCAGTCGGTTAGGGTCTTATATAAGTCTTATGGTAGGTCTTATATAAGACCTTTTTTTTTGGCCTTTTGCATAATTTTGCAGCAGAATTCGAAGGGAACTCATAGCCGTAAGCGTGGCTCCCGCCAGTACCGGTAATCATCTGGCCGCAATACTGGAAACGCTATCAGATGTTCACTTCCTAAAAAATAAGTAAGTACAATGGAAGCTAAGAACAAAAATTCAAAGAAGGTTCGCCTCGTGGGAAGCATCGTGGAAGACGTGCTTCAGGGTTGGAACCGTAGTACAGAACTCTGCTGTGACGTGAAGACCATTCTTCACAGCGACCGCACGTTGAAGACCGGTAAGGACTATCAGGGCGTGCTGCGCCGCGATCATGGTGCCGACATCGACGAATTCCGCTGCCGCGATGCGCACTACACCTTTATTGAGATGCTGCCCTGGACGGCGAAGCGCAACCCGCGCCTTTACAAGGGCAAGTACATCACCATTACGCGTCGTCCAGACGGCACGCTCAAGCCGAACTTCCGCCCGCTGCCAGCGAATATGAGCGTCGAGCGCTACGCCTTCGGTGTGTACATAGAACTGCATAAAGCGTTGGAGGGCCTGATAGAGAAGTAAAAGATGGCCAGATTACTTCAGTTACTTCAGTTCTTCAGTTAGAAATAAGGGGGGTGGTTGTACTCCAATTCTACTTCTTAATATTTATAACTACTTAATAATTAATAAGTTATATATTATATATATGAAGAATTCGGAAAATGCATACCCCTCAAAAACCTAACTGAAGAACTGAAGAACTGAAGAAACATAGGTAAAAATTCACATTTATATTATTCACTAAAAAGCACGTAACATATTATGATTTACGACATTACAAGACCGACGCCCCCCGAGATGCCTACCCTCGGCAAGGGTTTGGAGACGCAGAAATTGCTGCTCTCACAGACGAGCAAAGACATGTTTCAGCCCGAACACCCCATGCTTTACGCTCCTTTGGGGGCTAAAATATCGGGTGCAGAGTTCCAGTACCCAAGCGGACAATGGCTCGAACCATGCGGTCAGATAAGCCTTTTGTGCGCTGATTCGGGCAATAACAAGGGCCAGCACTCGCTTTTGGTAGAGGCCATCATGTACGAGGAGCTTCGCTCTGACCAAGAGGCCATCAATAAGTATGTGGAATGGCAGAAAGCCAGCCATGCTGCCAATAAGAAGGACAAGCCGGTTGAGCAAGATCTGTGCATCCATGTGATGCCGAGCGACACGACGCGTCCGGGTTACCTGAAGGCTCAGATGGCAGCCGAGCGACATGGCGGCTACACCACGTTCATCGACCTGCCTGAGGCCGTCATGCTGGACAACCTCTGCGGCGGCCATAAGCAGATGACGCAGATGCTCCGCCTGATTCACGACCGTGCGCGATACAAGGCTCTCAGGGCTACGGTAGATGGCATCACGGGGTCGGCCATTTTGCGCACCAACATCTCGATGGCATCGAACCCGACGGACATCAGAAAGTTCCTGAAGTATAACCTGCTGGACGGAACGCTGGGCAGAATAGCGTTCACCTACAAGCCCCGCGGCGCGAAACGTGACCCGAACATACCTGTCATCGGACAGTTCGACGAGGGCTTCTATCAGGAGCTGAACAACCGCATGGCACCGCTCGCTCTCTGCAAGGGTCGCTATGTCATCCCTCAGCTCAACAAGGTGTGCAAAAGACTTGCGGCCGAGATCTGTGAGTATGCCGACCTGACCGACAACGACGTCATGTGGGATATGGCCAAGCGTAGCATTGTGGCCAGTTTCAAGGCAGGCTGCGTCATGTGGGCACTTAACAACATGACCTGGACGCGTGCGATGGGCGACATGGTGGAATGGCTCACGTGGCATGGCATCTGGAGTGTGTGGGCCGTCATGGGCGATATGTTGCAGAAAGACAGCGACATCGTTTCCACCGAGTCTGGCAAGACGGGGCCTGCTAACATGCTGGACAGCATAGAGGGCAACTCCTTCAACGAGCAGCAGCTGGATGCCCTGCGCCAACAGCTGGGAAAGCCCACGGGTGCTGCCTCCAAGAAACAGCTGTCAGTATGGGCTGCAAGAGGCTTTATCGAGTACTCTGCTCAGACGGGTCTCTATACCAAGACCGAGAAATATCTGAAGAAGAAGTGATTATGGATAGACTAGAACTGCAAAAGCTTCGCGACCTGCCTATTGAGGCAGTCGCGGAGCGACTTGGACTCCACGTCGTGCGACACAAGGCGCTATGTCCGTTCCACGACGACCGCCACCCAAGCCTTTCGTTTAAGGTCAGCAAGAACACGTATCGTTGCTTCGTTTGTGGGGCCAGCGGCGGTACGATTGATTTGGTGATGAAGTATCTGAGGAAGGATTTCCTCGATGCCTGCCGTTGGCTAAGCCTCTCCCCCGACCCCTCCCCAAGTAGGGAGGGGTGTGCTGGCGCCACAAAGTCCCCCCTCTACTTGGAGGGGGATAGTGGGAGGCTCTCTTTCGATGCCAGTCGCTATGAGCGGTTTTTCGAGCACCCTTGGCTGAACGAGGAGGCACGCAAGTTTCTATTTGAGGAACGTCGTTTGGATGAGCGGGTGGTTCGCTGGTGTCGTCTGACTTCGTGGAAAGACCGTCAGGGCGTGCCTTGGTTGCAGACGCCTTACTATGACCGCGAGGGCAAGCTGGTGGGCGTGCAGAACAGGAACCTTATCAAGGGTGCTTTGCCTCGCTTCCGCTTTCCGCAAGGGGCTCAATGCGGCATCTACAACCTGCCAGTATTGAACCTGCTGAAGCCTGGCGACGAGCTTTTTATTACCGAAGGCTGCTCCGACTGCTGGGCTATGCTCTCGGCTGGTCATAAGGCCATCGCCATCCCGTCGGCCACGCTGCTCACTAAGAAGGACATCGAGTTGCTCAAGCACTTTGGGGACAGGCCCCCTGTAATCCGCTGCGCTGCTCACAGCGGGGACAGTCCCCTGGCCATTCCTAATGATGTAAGAAGTAAGATGGAAGAGGTAAGAGGTGAATTGTCAATTAGCTATCACATGTATCCAGACCGCGACGAGCCCGGCGAACGATTGTTCCTGCAACTGCAAAAGGTGTTGCCCTCGTTGGTACATCACCAGCTACCCTTGGGCTGCAAAGATTTCAGCGAGTACTATCTAATGCATAATTCATAATGCATAATGCATAATTAAAGAGGCCTGCCTTATTGCGCAATAACCCAGCGTTATCGTGCAATAATGGCGGGTTATTTTGCGTCAGAAAATATTTCAAGAAAAACTTGAAAAAAAGTACAGAAATATTTGGAAGTTTGCAAATTATTTTGTAACTTTGCATCATATAAAAAAGGCGGTAAGCGGCTGGCCGAAGTATTCAGTCGCATAGTATCTAATACCACGAAAAACACACGAAAAAGGTATGATTGAACTTTATCTTTCAAAGGTTACCGAGACCTCAGAATCGGAGCAGGCGGGCAAGCTCTACGCCCGAGTAAGTTACAAGCAGACGCTGGGCGTCCAAGAGATGGCCAAGCACATGGCTGAGCACAACACGGCCTTCTCGGAGGGCTTGATTACGGGTATCCTGATTGACTTCGTGAAGTGCGTGCGCGAACAGGTGCTGAACGGCAACACGGTGAAAATTCCCGACCTGGCTATCTTCAAGGCCACCGTCGAAGCGAACGCCCTGGAGACCCTGTACGACGCGCAGCAGGACAAGGTGGCGCAGGCCACGATCGGCACACTGGCGCAGGGAGCCAAGACCGGTCCTGCGGTGAAGACCCTGAAGCTGCTGGCACAGTCGACCGGCGAGTTCACCCGCGACGAGCTGAAGAAGGACGCCCGTCTGAGCTGGACGGACAAGACCCGCGAACAGATTGCCCAGGCGAAGGGTGGCACGAGCAACGCTCCCAGCGGAGGCCTCACCCCCAACCCCTCTCCAACGGGCGAGGGGAGTGGTAACTCAGGAGGCGACAACGGTGGCGGTGGCGACGAAGACACGCCTAACGAGAACTAGTCAAAAGAGTGCCCTTCGGGGCAACTCTTTTTAGTGAAGAGTGAAGAGTGAAGAGTGAAAAATTTGCTACCGCCCTCAATAAATCCGTAAAATCCGTAAAATCCGTAGGAGAACTGAGTGGGCGCGAAAAATGAGGGGTTATAATTTGCATTTATGAAAAAAAGTTGTAACTTTGCAGCCAAGACGTTATAACATTACACATTATTAAATAATAAAGGTAGCCTTATGACAACAAAAGAACTGAGAAACGAACGGCTGGCACAGACGATTATCAAGAACCTGAAGCGCAGACACATCGAGGGATTCTACTGTCCGACTGGTGCGGATGCCGTCAACAAGGTCGTGGAACTGATAGAAGACGGGAGCTCGGTGACGTGGGGCGGCACGATGACCGTGCGCGACCTTGGCATTCCCGAGGCACTGAAGCGCCGGGGAACGCTGGAAGTGATTGACCGCGACTTGGCCACGACGGCCGAGGAAAAACAATCTATGTATCTGCGGGCATTCTCGACCGACGTCTATCTGAGCAGTGCCAATGCCATATCCGAGGACGGCGTTATTGTCAACATCGACGGCAACGGTAACCGTGTGGCCGCCATCACCTGGGGACCTAAGAAGGTTATCTTCGTCATCGGCCTGAACAAGGTGGCCCAGACCGTCGAAGCCGCTCTGGCACGTGCACGGAGCACGGCGTCGCCCGTCAATGCAGCCCGGTTCGACATCAAGACCCCGTGCCAGACCGACGGCGTCTGCCATAATTGCAATTCAGCCGACAGCATCTGTAATTACGTCCATTTCCTCAGAAACTCGCCCAGAGGTCGTCATCAGGTCGTGCTGGTTGGCGAGGATCTCGGGTATTAGAACTCAAAATTGTTTCTTATCCTTTCGTTAAATCGAATTTTTTTCATTACCTTTGCAGTCAGAAAGTAACGAATAGGTTAAAATGGATCAATTAATATATCAGGCTGCATTGTTCGTAACGGGAGTCATCAACCTCCTGATGGCCGCTATACTCCTGAAAGGTAGCAGGCCCTACCGGCAATATGCCATCTATCATCGCACCCGACTGCTCACGGCATTGTGGATAGGCGTCTTCGGCCTGGGCTACATCATGCATGGCGTGTTCACGTGGCGCTACACATGGCCGACAGCCGCATCGGCACTGACCGTCTCGTACTTCCACCTGGGCGCCATCTGCTTCAGCTGGGGCTACACACCATTGCTGAACCCCCATTACCTGACGCGTCTTATCGCCGTACGCGACGGCTTGTATTACCTCGTCGGGCTGTCGGTCTACTGGACGGTAGCCTTTCTGTGGAAATATAACGCCCAGCTCACCCTCATGTCTTATACCTTATATTTTATATATGCAGCATGGGTCGTCTTCAAATTCTATCAGACTTACAGTCAGGTCAGTTCAAGACTGCTACTTCTTTCGTACGGAAACGTGATGGACTTCGTGCGCTGGATGCAGGTATGCTGTGATTTAATCGTGCTATTTGGCATTTGTAGTGTGGTTATTACGGGCATATTCCCCACCGATTTCTGGCCCTATACGCTCCTGCTGATAGCCGGCGTGGGAATGTTCGCATTCATTTCCTATTCGCTCAACAAATACGGAGCAACCATCGAGACGACGACAGAAACCACCAAGATAGTAACGAAGATTCGCCTATGAGAAGATGTAAACTACTGAACATACTGTTATTAGTCACACTAATTGCCGTTACGTTCGTAGCGTGTGGCCAAAAGGAGGTAAAGACTGACAGCGTCAATGCCGACAGCCTGCTCAACGTGGCCCACAGAGGGCATCAATACGAGCGACTGCTGGAACTGGCAGACACACTCCAGGCAACAGGACATATTACGAGTATTCATGCAGACTACTGGCGCGGCTACTCCTATTCACGACAACACATGATGCGCTTGTCCGAAAAGTACTGGAAGCAGGCCGTCAATTCAGAGATACACAACCAGGAAGACCTGAAATACTATGCCAAGTCGGCCAACCGATTGTCGGGCGAACTGCTGCTAAGAGGCGAGTACGAGGCAACCATGAAGGTGGCAGTGCCGGCGCTGAAGATAATGACCGAAGCCAAATATCAGCGCAATAGCGACTATGCCTACCTGCAGGTGTCTGTGGGCTGTTGCCAACTGAAGCAGGGAAGTACGGACGAGGCTATCGTCAATTTCAACCAAGCCTACAAACTGTTCTACGACGTTGTAGGCGATGACCCTATCCGGTCGAACTTTACAACCGCCATTGCCGGCATCATCAAGATTACCGAAACCTATCTGCAGATGGACCGCTTCTATGAGGCATTCGACTGGACCCAGAAATTTAAGAAACTCCTCGACTACTATAATCAGTTGGATAATCCAGAACCCGACTTTGTTGATAAACAGCAGGCACGTCTGAATATCTATCAAGCCAGCGCCTTGGAAGGACTGGGGCGTCATGCAGAGGCAGAGAAAGCCTATCAAGAGGCCGAGAAGTCGGACTACGTGCAGACCAACGAAGGGAAAGTCGAGGCCATCGCTTACCTGATGGTGGCCGGGCGTTGGAAAGAGGCTGCTGATAATTATGAAGTACTGGACAAACAGATGGAGAAATTCAATATCAATCCATCGATGGATATCATCCAACAGTATCTGTTACCCAAATATCGTGCCAACTTAAGCGCCCATCGTACTGAGACCGCTAATGCCGTGAGCAGACAAATATGCGACAAACTGGATTCAGCTATTAACATCATGCATCGTGATGCGGCTATGGAGCTGACCACTATCTATAATATGCAACAGAAGGAAAGAGAGATAGCAGAGCATAAGTCAAGCCTGGTGCGCCAGCGCTATATAGCCACGGTCATCTCACTCGCATTGACCATCTTCTGCTTTGTATTGATCATCTATTTCCGTCACCAGTCGTCGATGCGTCTGGAAAAAGCCTACTGCAGACTCGAAGAAGCCAACGAGCGCACCAAGGAATCGTCGCGTATGAAGACATCGTTCATCCAGCAGATGTCGCATGAGATTCGTACACCATTGAACATCCTTTCCGGTTTTACCCAGATACTGACGTCGCCGGATATGGAATTTGACGAGAAGACGAAGCGTGAATATAATGAGAAGATCATGGAAAGCACGAATCAGATTACCGAACTGGTGAACAAGATGCTGGAACTGAGTGACGTCAATAGCAAGAAAGTTATTGAGCGCAGCGATAATCTGCCTGCAATACAACCGGCTTCAGAGGCTATCGATGACATCATTGCCAATAATAGAGACCATATACCCATTCAACTGAAACGGGGAGAAAACGTGGACAATCTTACGATGCAAACCAACAAACGGGCTGCTACGCGAGCTATTGTCCTACTGCTCAACAATGCCGAACGATTCACCAAGCAGGGCACCATTACCCTGCAGGTTGAGCGGAAAGCCGACATGGTTCTGTATATTGTGGAAGATACGGGTGTCGGCATACCCGCCAGCGAGGCCGAGCACATCTTCGAGGAGTTCGTACAGCTCAACGAATATGAAGTCGGTACTGGTATTGGACTTACTGTAGCTCGTAGCATCTGTCGGCGTATGGGTGGCGACATTGTGCTGGATACCAGCTATACCGATGGTGCACGTTTCGTCATGACGCTACCTATATATTAATGCACGTCTCGTGATGATGCTACCTATATATGGTAAGATTTTTTTAAGATTCTTGAAACGATTGTTTTGTAATCTCAATTTTTCTTTGTACCTTTGCCGAGTAAAACAAATAAAACTACTATCAATGGAGTTCAAGAAAACCGATATTCAGGGCGTGTATGTAATTGAGCCACGTGTGTTTAATGACTCAAGAGGCTACTTCTTCGAGGCTTGGAAACGCGAGGAGTTCAAGCAGCATATAGGTGATGTGGAGTTCATACAGGACAACGAGTCGAAATCGTCGTATGGTGTACTTCGCGGTCTGCACTATCAAAAGGGTTCACTCTCGCAAGCTAAACTTGTCAGAGTTATCAAGGGTAAAGTGCTTGACGTTGCAGTTGACCTGCGCAAGAGCAGTCCTACCTTTGGTAAACATGTGATGGTGGAGTTGAGTGATGAAAACAAACGCCAGTTTTTTATCCCCAGAGGTTTTGCTCACGGTTTCCTGGTATTGTCGGAAGAAGCTATTTTTACTTACAAGGTGGACAATCCTTATGCACCACAAGCCGAGGCAGGCATCCGGTGGAACGACCCGGAATTGGGCATTGAATGGCCCATAAATCCGAAGGATGTGCTGACCAGCGAAAAAGACCTAAGACAACCACTATTATGTGATGCTGAGGTGTTCGAATGATAATGTTAACAAAATGAATAAACTACTGATTTTAATTACAAGTGTTGTGCTGGCAAGTATGCTGTTGAACTGTGGAAATAATGCCCCACAGCCAGAAAGTCGTGAGGCAAAAGCCTTGCTACAAGGTATTTGGTTGGACAACGAAACTGAAAATGTGCTGTTCAGAATGAAGGGTGATACCGTGTACTATTCCGATTCGACTTCAATGCCTGCATATTTCAAGGTGGTGGGTGACACCTTATATATTGGTAATAATGCTGGTTACCATATCGAAAAGCAAACAGAACATCTGTTATGGTTCAAGAATCAGAATGGTGAACTGATGAAATTGTCAAAGGTAGATGAGGAAACTTTGAAAGATGACGTAGAAGAAGAACCACGTGCCCAGACAAAAGTTCAGACGTTGACTGGAGTGGAAAAGCGCGACACAGTAGTTTTTTTGGACGGACAGCGCTATCATTGCTACATAGCCATCAACCCCACACGTTATAAGGTTGTGTGTCAAACCGTGAATGAAGACGGTCTGAGCGTTGAAGAAGTATTTTATGATAATATCATCAACGTCAGTATTTTTAAAGGGGCTAATCAGGTTTTTAAACGCGATATGCATAAAAAGAACTATGCAGAGCATGTAAAAGGTGATTTCTTGGAGAAAGCGATCCTAAACGATATGACTTTTAAAAAGACCGATGCTGAAGGATTCCACTTTATGGCTTCATTATGTCAACCTAATGGCGCCAGCTGTTATTTGGTTGATAACATCATTAGCGAAAATGGTGAAATTCATTTCAAACTGGCCGAATAAATCAGAAAGAATATGAAGGTCGTCATGCTGCAAACGGACATTAGCTGGGCAAAGCCTGAGGAAAACATCCGCCAAGCCCAACGGTTGATGGACGAAAGGCCTGATGGTGATCTTTATGTGTTACCGGAAATGTGGAGCACGGGATTTGCCACCCAACCGGAAGGCATAGCCAGTGATGAAGCCGATAACAAAGCGCTGAAGTGGATGCAGCAGACGGCACAACAGCGAAATTGTGCCATTAGCGGAAGCTTGGCTGTTAAGTCAACAGACGGCACTTACCGTAACCGTCATTATTTTGTAGATGGAAGGGTAGGAGAGACCTATTATTATGACAAACACCACTTGTTTACCTATGGCGGAGAAAACCACTCCTATACACCCGGACAACAGCATGTGGTAGTGAGTTATATGGGGTTTCGCCTGTTACTGCTGACATGTTACGACCTCAGATTCCCTTGCTGGAGCCGTTATGCTGATAACCTTAAATATGACGCCATTATCTGTGTAGCCAACTGGCCTTCGTCGCGCCAGTCTGCCTGGCAACTGCTAATTCGTGCGCGAGCCATTGAGAACCAATGCTATATGATTGGTGTAAATCGCGTGGGCGATGACCAGCGTTGTCATTATATTGGTGCCAGTGCAGTCATAGACGTCACAGGACGAACGGTGGCACAATGTCGTCGTGGTAAGCCTCAGGCATTGATGTGTGAAATTCAGATGGAAGAATTACAACACAAACGTGAGAAATTCCGTGTTCTTGATGATAGGGATTAGTCAAATTATCCATTTTTCATCAAAAATACCCTCAAAAGGACTTTCTGAGTAAAAAAATGGTAAAATGTTTTTTCGATTGAAAATATTTTCGTAACTTTGCAATCATTAAAGAAAATAACAATAATTCTAAAACAATAACTGCTTATGTCACAAATTAATGGACACATTTCGCAGATTATCGGTCCTGTTATCGATGTTTTCTTCGATACTAAGGGACTGGATGCGGAAAAGGTGTTGCCTAAAATTCACGAAGCATTGTCAATCCAGCGTCCTAATGGCGACCAGCTCATTGTCGAAGTGCAACAGCATATCGGCGAAGATACTGTGCGTTGTGTGGCTATGGACAATACTGACGGATTGCAGCGTGGATTGGAGGCCAAACCGCTGGGTTCACCTATCGTGATGCCTGCTGGCGAACAGATTAAAGGTCGAATGCTGAATGTAATCGGTCAGCCTATCGACGGTATGAAACAACTCGACATGAAGGGTGCTTACCCCATCCATCGTGAGGCTCCTAAGTTTGAAGAGTTGTCGACCACAAAAGAGGTGCTTTCGACGGGTATCAAGGTGATTGACCTGCTTGAGCCCTACCTCAAAGGTGGTAAGATTGGTTTGTTTGGTGGTGCCGGTGTAGGTAAGACGGTGCTTATCATGGAGCTCATCAATAATATCGCCAAGGGACATAACGGATTCTCGGTATTCGCCGGTGTCGGTGAGCGTACCCGTGAGGGTAACGACCTGATTCGCGAGATGATTGAGAGTGGCGTTATTCGTTATGGTGAAAAGTTCAAGGAAGCTATGGCCGAGGGTAAGTGGGACTTGAGTCTCGTTGATCCTGAGGAGTTGAAGAAATCGCAAGCCACCTTGGTATATGGTCAGATGAACGAGCCACCAGGTGCACGTGCTTCTGTTGCATTGTCAGGTCTGACAGTGGCCGAGGGCTTCCGTGATGGTGGTGGTAAGGATGGTGGTGCTGCCGATATTCTTTTCTTTATCGACAACATCTTCCGTTTCACGCAGGCTGGTTCTGAGGTGTCTGCTCTGTTGGGCCGTATGCCGTCAGCTGTAGGTTATCAGCCCACGCTGGCATCAGAAATGGGTACGATGCAGGAACGCATCACTTCTACAAAATCTGGTTCAATTACCTCAGTACAAGCAGTATATGTGCCTGCCGACGACCTGACCGACCCTGCTCCTGCTACAACGTTCACACACCTTGATGCAACGACGGTGTTGGATCGTAAGATTGCCGAGCTTGGTATCTATCCTGCCGTTGACCCGCTGGGTTCTACCTCTCGTATTCTCGACCCATTGGTAGTCGGAAAGGCTCATTACGACTGTGCCCAGCGAGTGAAAGAGATTTTGCAACGCTATAAGGAGTTGCAGGATATCATTGCTATTCTGGGTATGGACGAACTCTCAGACGAGGATAAGTTGACGGTAAACCGTGCCCGTCGTGTACAGCGTTTCTTGAGTCAGCCGTTCTCTGTGGCCGAACAGTTCACAGGTCTGCCAGGTGTAATGGTTCCCATCGAAGATACTATCAAGGGCTTCAACGCTATCTTGGACGGTGAGGTTGATGACCTGCCTGAGCAGGCATTCCTTAACGTGGGTACTATCGAGGACGCCAAAGCCAAGGCTAAGAAACTGTTGGAGGCTGCAAAGGGATAAAGCATATATATTATATAAATAGGTATGTTAAAACTCAAGATAGTAACACCAGAAAGAGTCGAGTTCGACGGACAAGTGGAACGGGTTGTAGTACCTGGCACTCAAGGCCAGTTCGAGATTCTGACCAACCATGCACCCATCATCTCCACGCTTCAGAAAGGTGTGGTAGTGTATGATGGCAACAATCTCCCCATACTTGGAGGTTTTGTTGAGGTGCAGAAAAATGAAGTGTCACTCTGCGTTGAAAAAGCAGAATGATTTACGTCGCTACAGTTTGCCTGTTAACGCTGTTGGGAGTGGTCTACGTCAAGTTATACGACGTCGTGAAAGCCCATCAGCCTGAGGCACTACCAAGGTTCTACCTCATCATGACGGTAATTCGCATGATACTGGTAGCCTCGCTGGCAGGCATCTACGCACTACTTGCAGAAGACAGGCAAGAAGTTATCCGCTTTATTGCCATTTATATGGTAATGTACGTAGCGATGATGGTAGTTACACTCTCTATGAGACACTAAAGAGTAAAGAATTAAGAGTTTAAGAATTATGAATATTATGAAACGACTGCTATGCATGGCACTCTTGATGGTGGCAATGATACCTGCAATGAAGGCAGAAGACTTCTCAGCTAAAGAGGTGGTTCTTGAGCATATCAAGGATTCGCACGAATGGCATGTTACCGATCTTGGTGAAGGGAAGTCGCTAGTTATCCCCTTGCCCGTCATTGTTAACAGTTCTACTGGCTGGCATATATTCTGCTCGTCACAGTTCGAGCATCATGCAGATGCCAATGGGCTGCGTCAGGGACCTTATGGCTTGGCCATTGCCACAGAGGGTGATAATGCAGGAAAGATCGTTGAGAATGGAGAACCCGTCCTCGATCTTTCGATTACGAAGACGGTGGCAGTGATGTTTATCAACGTGACTATTCTTTTGTGCTGTATCTTAGGCTGTGCGCGTTGGTATAAGAAACGTCAGGCTTCTGATCCTGCTCCGAGTGGATTCGTAGGCTTCGTTGAAATGCTGGTGATGTATGTGGTTGACGATATTATCAAACCAGGTGTAGGTAAGGGTTATGAGAAATATGTACCTTATCTGCTGACATGCTTCTTTTTTATCTTTACCTGCAACGTGATGGGGCTTATTCCGTTCCCTCCAGGCTCTGGTAACGTCACAGGCAACATTGCTGTCACTTTCTTCCTGGCACTCTGCACGTTTATCATCGTGCAGTTCTCGGGCAACAAGCACTACTGGAAGGATATCTTCTGGCCTGAGGTGCCAACATGGTTGAAAGCCCCTATACCTATTATTCCTGTGATAGAGTTTGTGGGTATCTTCACCAAGCCCTTTGCGTTGATGATCCGTCTCTTTGCCAACATGATGGCAGGTCATGCCATTGCGGTGGCTATTACGTGTATCATCTTCCTCGTAGCCAGCCAGGCCGTTGCCGTGCAGTTGTCAATGTCGGCCCTGTCGGTCATCATGAGCATCTTTATGATGTGTCTGGAGTGCTTGGTATGCTTCATCCAGGCAATGGTGTTCACCATGCTGTCAGCCGTGTTCATTGGATTGGCACGCGTGGAGCCGGCTCACGAGTGAGAATTGAGATATTAAGAAAATGAGATAATATGAAATTAAACAATTAAACAATTAATAACTTAAAATTTAAACAATTATGATTACAGCATTATTAGCAGCAGAAGGTGTTGCAAAGTTGGGCGCCGCAGTAGGCGCAGGTCTCGCAGCTATTGGCGCAGGTATTGGTATCGGTAAGATTGGCGGTCAGGCTATGGACGCTATGGCTCGTCAGCCAGAGGTGATGAACAAGTTGTTCACAAACATGATTGTGGCCGCCGCTCTGATTGAGGGTGTTGCTCTGTTTGCTGCCGTTATCGCATTCCTCTGCATCTAAGCACAGGTAAAAAGTAAAAGAGTAAAAGGTTAAAAAATTCAGCTTATGGATTTATTAATTCCGAGTACTGGTCTGTTGTTCTGGATGACTATCACGTTCCTCGTGGTATTCTTCCTCCTTTGGAAGTTTGGCTTCCCCGTCATCACAGGTATGGTGAAGGAGCGTCAGGCTTTCATCGATGAGTCGCTGAAGAAGGCTCATGAGGCAAACGAACGACTGGCCAACATTCAGAAAGAAGGTGAATCCATCTTGCAAGAGGCTCGTGAGAAGCAGGCTCAGATATTGAAAGAGGCTGCCGAGACACGCGATGCCATTGTAGAGCAAGCTCAGACGAAGGCAAGGAGTGAGGGAGCCCGACTGCTGGACGAGGCGAAAGCCGCCATCGAGCAGGAGAAGAAGGCTGCCATTGCCGATATCCGTCAGCAAGTGGCTACATTGAGCGTCGAGATAGCCGAGAAGGTTCTGAAGCAGAACCTGAAGGACGACAAGTCGCAGATGGATTTGATTGACCGTATGCTGAATGATGTTTCTGCTAATTAATGATTAATTATCAATTATCAATTGTCAATTATCAATTAATTTAAGCGTATGGATATAGGAGTAATATCGATGAGATATGCGAGGGCGCTCTTGAAGAGTGCTACCGACCAGAAGCTGGAAGACGCTGTCTATCAGGAAATGATGACGGTGGCTAAGAGCTATCTGGACGTGCCCGCATTACGCCATACGATAGACAATCCCATGCTTTCGAAAGACCAGAAGGAGGCGTTGCTCATTGTTGCTGCAGGCGAAAAGCCCTGCCAGTTGACGAAGGCATTCATCGCCCTTGTCTTGAAGGAAGATCGTGAGAACGTGATGCAATTCATGGCCAACTCGTACATCACGCTTTACCGCAAGCAGAAGAACGTCATTCGTGGCAAACTCATCACCGCTGCCCGCGTATCGGCTCAGACCGAGCAGAAGATGCGTCAGATGGTGGAGAGTAAGACTAATGGTACTGTGGAGTTTGAGACAGAGGTGAACCCCGACATCATCGGCGGTTTCATCCTCGAATACGACACCTTCCGCATGGATGCAAGTGTCAAGTCGAAGCTCAACAACATTCTTAACACCCTAAAAAAGTAAATAAACAATGTCAGATAAGATTAAACCAAGCGAAGTATCCCAAGTGCTGCTCGAACAGCTGAAAGGCATTCAGAATGCCGAACAGTTTGACGAGGTAGGTACCGTACTCACCGTCAGCGATGGTGTGGCTCGTATCTACGGACTCCGCAATGCCGAAGCCAACGAGTTGCTGGAATTCGAGAACGGCACGATGGCTATCGTGATGAACTTGGAGGAAGACAACGTCGGTTGTGTGCTTCTGGGTACCACATCAGGCATCAAGGAGGGTATGGTGGTGAAGCGCACCAAGCGCATTGCCTCTATCCGCGTCAACGACAATATGCTGGGCCGCGTCATCAATCCATTAGGACAAGCAGTCGACGGTATGGGCGATATCGACCTGAAGGATGCTTTCGAAATGCCATTGGACCGTAAGGCCCCAGGCGTTATCTATCGTCAGCCCGTGAAGGAACCCCTACAGACAGGTTTGAAGGCTGTCGACTCGATGATTCCCATCGGTCGTGGTCAGCGCGAGTTGATTATCGGTGACCGTCAGACAGGTAAGACCGCCATTGCTGTCGACACCATCATCAACCAGAAGAGTTTCTATGAGGCTGGCAAGCCCGTCTATTGTATTTATGTCGCTATCGGTCAGAAGGCCTCGACTGTTGCCACGCTCGTTCAGACGTTGAAGGAGCACGGCGCTATGCCTTACACCATCGTGGTGGCCGCTACCGCTGCCGATCCTGCTGCTATGCAGTATTATGCACCATTTGCAGGGGCTGCCATCGGTGAGTATTTCCGCGACCGTGGCTTCCCCGCATTGGTCGTTTACGACGACCTGTCGAAGCAGGCTGTGGCCTACCGTGAGGTGTCGCTGATTCTGCGTCGTCCTTCCGGACGTGAGGCTTATCCTGGTGACGTGTTCTATCTGCACTCTCGTCTCCTTGAGCGTGCCGCTAAGATTAACGAACAGCAGGAGGTGGCCGAGCAGATGAACGACCTGCCCGCCTGCATGAAGGGACACGTCAAGGGTGGTGGTTCGCTGACCGCTCTGCCTATCATCGAGACGCAGGCTGGCGACGTTTCCGCGTACATTCCTACCAATGTGATTTCGATTACCGACGGACAGATTTTCTTGGAGTCAGACCTCTTCAACCAAGGCTTCCGTCCTGCCATCAATGTCGGTATCTCGGTATCCCGTGTGGGTGGTTCGGCACAGATTAAGTCCATGAAGAAGGTGGCTGGTACCTTGAAGATTGACCAGGCACAGTATCGTGAGTTGGAGGCCTTCTCTAAGTTCTCTTCTGATATGGATGCCGTGACAGCCATGACGCTGGACCGTGGTCGTAAGAACAACCAGCTGCTGATTCAGCCGCAGTATAGCCCCATGCCCGTTGGCGAGCAGGTGGCCATTCTCTATTGCGGTGTCCACGGCTTGATGCGTGAGGTGCCCATCGATAAGGTACGTGAGTGTCAGAACCAGTTCCTCGACAAGTTGCGCACATCGGCTCCTGAGGTCATCGAAACGCTGGCAGCAGGTAAGATTGACGACGCAACCACTCAGAAGATTGAGGCTGTCATGGCCGATATCGCAGGAACCTATAAAGCATGATAGCCTATGCCGTCATTAAAAGAGATTAAAGGACGTATTGCTTCAGTCAACTCGACGCGCAAGATTACGAGTGCCATGAAGATGGTGGCTTCGTCGAAACTGCACCATGCTCAGGTGGCCATTCAGAACATGTTGCCCTACGAGACCATGCTGGAGCACATCCTCAAGTCGTTCTTGGCGGCCGAGGCCGAGGCACAGACTATCTACGATCAGGAGCGTCCTGTGAAGCGTGTCGCCTTGGTGGTGTTTAGTAGCAACTCATCACTTTGTGGTGGTTTCAATGCCAACATCATTAAATTGATGCAGCGCACAGTGGATGCTTATACTGAAGAGTTAGGGCAGGGTAGTGTCGAGGTTTATCCCATCGGTCGCAAGGTGGCCGAGAAAGCGCGCAAACTTGGTTACACCTGCTATGGCGACTATGCATCTCTGGTCGATCATCCCCATGTTCACCAATGTATCGAGATTGCCATGGAGTTAGGCGAAAAGTTTGCTAAAGGCGAGATTGACCGGGTGGAACTGATTTATCATCACTTCAAAAGCGCAGGCTCACAAGTGCTGACCAACAAGCAGTTCCTGCCCATCGACATCGAGAGCGAACTAGAACGTGACCATGAGCGCGACTTGACTTCTAATATTGCCACTAAGAAAGCGCAGGATTATCTGAAGAAAAATCGTCGTAAAAACGTTGAACGTCAGGAGGGCGAGGCTGTGCCCTTGAACGATAACTTCATCGTCGAACCGGACATGAATACTGTGCTCTCTCAGTTGATTCCGAAGATGGGGCACCTGATGCTCTATACAGCTCTGCTTGATAGCGTGGCTTCTGAACATGCTGCTCGTATGGTGGCTATGCAGACGGCTACGGATAATGCAGATGAACTATTGCGCCAACTGAACCTACAGTATAACAAGTCACGTCAGCAGGCAATTACCTCTGAACTGCTCGACATTGTAGGAGGTAGTGTCAACAATTAGCGATGTGATATTTTTGCTGATTCCAATTTAATAATCACCCCTGTTCAATTAGAACGGGGGTGTTTTTTGAGTATGCAATCATCTGCAACCTTTATGTACATCACATAACACATACATTGTAACAAAGTACACACCAATGGACGGTTTTCCCAATTTTATTTGGTGTTTTTCTGTGTTTTTACAGAAAAATTTGTATCTTTGCAGCGGATAGTGACTAAAAGTCATAAAACATAGATATCATCCGATAGAAACAATAAGAATAAAAACATAATAATTATGGCTGCAATAAAGATATTAAGCGTTGACGACGAGGCTCCCTTGGAGTTGCTGATGAAACAGTACTTCAGGCGCAAGATCCGCAATGGTGAGTATGAGTTCTTCTTTGCTCACAATGGCTTGGAGGCCCTCTCCATCCTGTATAACAACCCAGACATTGAGATTGTCCTCTCGGACATTAATATGCCTGAGATGGACGGCCTTACCCTTTTGGCCAAAGTAAACGAGATGCGCAATCCTGCACTGCGCGTCATTATGGTAAGTGCATACGGTGACATGAAGAACATCCGTGAAGCGATGAACAATGGTGCTTTCGACTTCGCTACGAAACCCATAGACATGGATGACCTGAGTCTGACGATTGAGAAGGCTATTGCACAGATAAACTATGTCCATGAGTCAATGAAGGAACATGCACAGTTGGAGTCACTGAAAAATGACCTGACCACAGCCCGCGATATCCAGCAGTATATCCTGCCACGCGTGTTCCCGCCATTTCCTGAATACACCGACAAAGTGGATATCTACGCCTCGATGGAGGCTGCCAAGGATATAGGAGGCGATTTCTACGACTTTTTCCGTATCGATGACGACCATATCGCACTGGTGATAGCCGATGTTTGTGGCAAAGGTATTCCCGCTGCGCTGTTCATGGCTGTCAGTCGTACTATTATCCGTTCAAAAGGTATGCAAGGGTGTAGTGCCGAGACGTGTATGACGGAGTCTAACCATCTGTTGGCAGCCTATTCCATCGATAATATGTTTGTCACCGTGTTTTATGCTATCTACAACGTCAAGACCGGTTTCATCAGCTACAGCAATGCCGGTCACAATCCTCCACTCTTGGTAAGGCAGGACGGCAGCGTTAGCGAACTGCCTGTTATGGAGAATACCATTGTGGGCGTGATAGATAACATTGAATATCAGAAGGACACCCTTCAACTGGAACAAGGCGACACGTTGTTCATGTTTACTGACGGCGTGACCGAAGCCACAGATGCAGCATACAATGAGTTCGGTGTTGAGCGTCTGGGCGATATTCTCAGTCAACATTCGCATAGTAACTGCCAGCAGATTGTCGAAGCAGTCAAGAAAGGTGTCAAAGACTTTGTAGGTGAGACAGAACAAAGTGATGACATCACGATGTTAGTTGTTAAAAGACTATAAGATGAACAGGCAGGAGGTTATCATATGCGTAATGGGAGTTTTATTGCTGTCAACGATGGCAATAGGACTTTATACAAATCATGCTAACCGTGAACGTATCAACGAATTGGAATCTCAACTTAATGTACTGCGCGCACAAGAGAAGCGTTCGGCGGTCGACCGCCGTGTGAGCAAACAGATGGAACAGATAGCATACGGACAGCAGGCCCTCTCAGAGGAACGCAGTCAAGAAGCTATCCACCAGTCAGAGATTGCCAAAAAAATGACAATCCTGTCAGAAGCAGAACGTAAGAAGGCCATCGAAGCGCAGGGTACAGCAGAAAAAGCGGCTGCTGAGGCTATGGCTGCCTACCAGATGGAAGAACAACAGCGCAATGAAGCTGACAGGCAGCGCCGTCAGGCAGAACATGCCAAGCTGGTTGCCGACACGTTGAACTATATCTCGTTAGGACGTACCCTCGGCGCACAGTCTTACTCCATTTATCAGACCGGAGAAACAGAACTTGGCAATATGCTGGCCTACGCATCCTACCTCTACACCAAAGACTATGGTGGCGACCTCTACACACCCTCGGTGTTCCAGGCTCTGACACAGTCGGCAGACAGCCGCCGCAGCTGGAGCAGTCATAAAGGCAGCATTTCCTGCATCAATATTTCACCGAAAAGTGGAAATCTGCTGACTGTAAGCACTTATGGTGAGCTATTCTCACACAGTATACATGACAACAGGATGAAGACGGATCGTCTAATAAACGACCGCCAATACTGTTTCCGCGATGTGTATGCTTCCAAGAGCGGCAAATGCTATGCTATCAGCAGTACTGGTCACTTGGTGATTGTCGATGGAAGCAGCTCCCGAGTCATGATTGTTGAGAAAATTGACAAACCATTTAGTCTGCAGGACATGAACGATGGGAAACAACTGCTTGTCATTGGCGAGAATAGCGTGGCACTTCTCGACATAAACACCGACAGAATCCTCGGTACGCGTCGTCTGCCATTCCGTATTATGTATAGTAGCCGACGTGACTATTGCCCCCTGCTCTTCGACAATCGTGGCGGTATGCACTTGGTTAAAAGCCTTGCCGACATTACTAACGAGAGAACGGGACTTGAAGGACAAGTTACAGCCTTTGCCAGCAGCAAGAATGAGCATCTTGCCGCATACGGTATGTACGACGGTACCATCTGGCTGATAAATAGCAGTGGCAAAAAAAATAAGCTTGTAGGGCACCTCTCACAGGTGACAAAGCTTAAGTTTAACGGCAAACGTCTATACTCTTCCAGCTACGATGGTAAACTGCTTTTCTGGATGACCAACGACCAGCAGATAAAGCCCATCACACTATTCCAGTCGAGCAGCTGGCTTACCGATTTTGTATTCAGTACCGACAAAGACTACATTTGGACGGGTGAGCAAAACGGCACCGTTAATGAATATCTTATCTCTCTGCCTAAGATAGCCAATCGCCTGAGTCAGAAAGTGAAACGCGACTTCACGCAGGAGGAATGGAAATACTATGTGGGAAAAGGCATACCCTTTAGGAAGTTGAAAGAATAAAGAATTGAAGGTTTTAAATAAGGCAAACATGAAGAGAAGTTTAAAAGGGTTTGTGAGGAGAAAAGGGCTGTGTACATGTTTACGCGCAGCATTATTATCCTTTTCTATTCTTCAATTCTTTTATTTTACTGCACCTGCAGCAGCTCAGGGACTTCCGCTTATCCGCAATTTCACAGTGGCAGAATATGGCGGGCACAACCGTTGCTACGACATAGAGACCGACGAGGACGGCACGGTGTATGTTGCCAATTTCGAAGGACTGCTCTACTACGACCGTGTCCGGTGGCGCATCATTTACACTCCTGACATCAGTCGTGTTACTGTCGTATATCGTGACAGTAAGAACACAGTGTGGGTCGGTGGCTTCAATTTCTTTGCCCGTTTACAGCGGTGCGGCAATGGTGAACTCGTGATGCAGCAGATAGGGAAAGGCGTGTTTGAAGGTGAAGTTATGGAGATTTTTGAGGATGCCGGAACTTTGCAGTTTATAGCCAGTGATAATAAAATTTATCAGGTGAAAGGAGGAAAAGGCGAAGAATTGCCCACTGTCTCGCTGTACAAACGTATCAACGCCAATTTCAAGCCTGGTATAGAGTCAGAAATTGTGTCGCTGGAGGCCGTGAAATCCAATGCTGGAAATCCCGTTCTGGACAATATTACCCAAAAAGAGCAGTTGGATGGTGGACTTCAGGTGATGGTGAAGAAAAATAGCGGACTGATTGTTGCCGATAATTTAGGACGCGAACTCTACACTATTACTGAAGACGACGGTCTGTGCTCCAATCAGGTGTCCTACATAGCCTACGATCATCATGGTTTACTATGGGGCGCTACCGTTCATGGTATTTTTGCCATAGAAATACCCTCGGTCTATAGTTACATTTTGAACAAGGACGGACTCTCAGGAGAGATTCACTCCATTACCGCTTTTGATGGAAAGATATACGCAGGTGGCACCAACGGTCTCTACTGTATCAGTGCACGAAAACTACATCGTATTCCAGACATCACTAATATCTGCTGGACATTGTGCCATCAGAATGGTTATTTGCTCGCTGCGACCTCAAGTGGCATTTTCAGAATAGCTTCTAATGGCAGCGTGAGCCGGATTACAGACAATTCGACTACGGCTATGCTGGTAGATGATGATAAGGTGTATGCCGGTGAGCCTGATGGTGTGTGGCTTTACCAGTCAGACTTTCGGCAGCGGACAAAGGTCAGCAGCCTACAGTTAGTAATGAATATTCAAAAGTATGCTAAAGGTAATGTCTTCCTGCAGAACGTTCATGGCAAGACCGAAGGCAGGAATCCCGGTAAGACAAAAGAACCAGTTGCAGAGTTGCCTGGCTACCTGATGAAACCGCTTAGTGACATTGAGATAAAGGCTCAGTACCGATATGGCAACCAATTGTGGATAGGTGGTGATGAAGTGCTTGCCGTCATAGAAGCCGACAAGATGCAACTTGCCAGACTTTCCGACTGTCGGTCACTGCGTTTCCGCAGTATTACGATGGGCAGTGACAGTGTGCTTTGGGGCGGTTATGGAACGATGCCCAAGACGCTTCCGAAGTTAAACAGTGATGAGAGAAACCTGCATTTCTACTATGCACTCGACTATACACCACTTTCTGGCAAGACGCAGTATCGTTACAGGCTGAATAACAGTCAATGGAGTACGTGGACTGAGAAGCAGGACGTGGAGTTCTTGAACCTGCCGTCTGGCTCTTATAACCTCAGCGTTCAAGCCCGGTTAGCCAACGGCGAACTGTCGGATGTGACTTCTATTGAGTTCAGCATCGCCTATCCGTTGCTGATGCGCTGGTATATGTATTTGATCTATGTTGTCATTCTTGCCTATATCGTCTGGTTGCTTTTCCGCTATCGTCTGAAGAGACTTCAAAGGGACAAGATTAAACTGGAGCAAATCGTTGAAGAACGTACAGCCGACCTCCGCAATGCCCAGCATGAACTGATTCGCCAAGAGAAGATGGCCTCAGTGGGTAAACTGACAGAGGGACTCATTGACCGCATTCTGAACCCGATGAACTATATCATCAACTTCTCGAAGATGTCTAACGACCTGCTGAGAGACCTGAAAGAGAACATTGACAACAATAAAGAACATATCGACTCTGATGACTATGAGGACACTTTAGATGTGCTCGACATGCTGACAGAGAACCTTCAGAATGTTGATAAGTATGGACAAAACACTACCCGTACACTGAAGGCAATGGAAGAAATGCTGAAAGACCGCACGGGAGGCTATGTTGACATGGACTTGCTGCCTGTGCTCCGACAGAATGAGAAGATGCTAGCCAACTACTACGCCAAGGAGATTGAGCAGTATCATATCCACATCTCATTTTATCTGCCTGACGGTGCGATGCCGCTGCATGGGAATCCCGACATGCTCAGCAAGACCATGATGAGTCTGCTGGGCAATGCAGTGTATGCTGTAGTGAAAAAGGCACAGAAACAACAACAATACAATCCGGAAATATCTCTCACTGCTACAGTAACAGACGGACAATATATTCTGAAGGTCCGCGATAACGGTGTCGGCATTGAAGAGAAAATTCTCGGAAAAATATTCGACCCCTTCTTCACTACCAAGACCACCGAAGAGGCAGCAGGTGTAGGCCTATACCTGAGTCGCGAAATCATACAGAATCATGGCGGAGACATGAGTGCCGTATCTACTAAGGACGATTATACAGAGTTTACAATTACGTTATCAAACAATCAAACGATATGACAGAGATTGACCAATTAAAAAAGCAATTGCAGCAACAAGAGAAACTGGCTTCGCTTGGTATGCTCAGTGCTGGTATTGCCCATGAGATTCAGAATCCCCTGAATTTTGTCATCAACTTCTCGAAGATGTCCGACAAGCTCCTCAGCGATCTGACGGCTATAGTGGAAGATAATGCCGAACTGTTGTCAGAAGAAGATCGTGAAGACCTCATGGACATTGTGGATGGTCTCAAGGCAAACATGGAGCAGATTGCTGAAAATGGTAACCGTGCTGTAAGCATCATACAGAGCATACTGCTCATATCGCGCGGTAAGGAGAACGAACGCATACCTGCTGATGTATGTCAAATAGTGAAAGAATATGTGCGTCTGTCGTATCATGCGATGCGAGCCAACTATCATGGCTTCAATGTCACCCTGCGCGAAAACTATCAGGAAGGCATACCGCACCTGTTAGTGATACCGCAGGACTTGAGCCGCGCTGTGCTGAACGTGATGAACAATGCCTGCTATGCCGTCTGGCAGAAATCTCAAACAGCCGCAGCGGACTACGCACCCGAGATCAGCATCAGCGTTGCAGTCAATGATAAAAGTCTTGTTATCAGCATTGCCGACAATGGCGAGGGCATGAACGATGAGGTGAAGCAACGCCTTTTTGAAAACTTCTTTACTACCAAGCCCATCGGACATGGAACTGGTCTGGGCATGAGCATCACTCGTGACATTATCGAAAATAAACATAGTGGCAAGGTAACCTTTACTTCGACTTTAGGTAAGGGCACCACATTCACCTTTACAATACCCGTGATGAAATGAGAAAGACAGTCTTCATATTATTTCTGACTCTTTGCACCTGTCTGGTCAGTGCTCAGGATACGTCGCAAAGCGAGACCCGCATGCGTGAGATACTTGCTCAGGCTGAAAGCGACTATCGCATCGGGCGTATAGAACAGGCACGCGACGCGCTGTTACAAGACCTTAAGGACTTTCACGGCAATCTGCGTCAGAACGCACTCCGTCTCATCGCTCTCAGTTATCTGGCCCGCTTCGATACGGAGCATACTCAGCAGTACGCCACGCTGATGCTTCAGGAGAATCCTTACTACAGTCCTGGTGCCAGCGACCCTGCCACCTTTGTCGAGATGGTGAACAGCATCAAAGCTGGCTTGACTGCCACCATCACCACCGCCTCCAGTCAGGCAGAGACGCTGGCAGAGGTTCCGGTCCCCACGACTCTCATTACAGAACAGATGATAGTCGATTGTGGCGGACGCAATCTGCAGGAAGTATTGGCTGCCTATGTACCAGGCATGAACATCATCGATTGCGATGACGATATCAACATTGCCATGCGTGGCATCTACAGCAACACACAAGAGAAGATACTCATCATGCTCAACGGTCACCGCCTGAATAGCCACTGCACCAATACTGCAGCTCCCGACTTCAGTATCTCGCTTGAGAAAATCAAGCAGATAGAAGTGCTTCGCGGTCCCGCATCGTCGCTTTATGGCGGTGTGGCACTGACTGCCGTGGTGAACATCATTACGAAGCAGGGTGCCGATGTTGACGGACTGTATGTCCGAGCAGGTGCTGGCAATTATGGACAGGTGAGATTCGATGGCATTTTCGGCAAGCGCTTCTTCGATCTTGACATGCTGGTCTGGGGCAGTTTCTATCGCAGTAGTGGTGAGCGTCGCAATGTCGTTGGCGAACGCCAGGGCGAAAGTCCGTTCGACATGCCCGTCGATGAAATCCGCTTGGGACGCATCGGCAAACAGCCTACCTACGATTTTGGCATGCAACTCAGCTACAGAGGTCTGCGCTTTCTCTACGATACCCATTTCTCGCAGGTTGTAGCTCCATTCACTATGATGTCATTAGCATTGAGCTACGACCACGACCGCTATCGTACCTACAACGGTTTACTGCCAGGCTTCAGCACTTCCTCGCGCCATGTTGACCTGAGTTATCAGGGGACTTTAGGCAAACTGCAGTGGAAGGTTTCAGCTACCTACGACAAGTCTGACCTGACGCGCTATCAGGTCATCAACGACTGGACCATGCCTACGTTGGGCCCGATGATCGGTCTGCCCGACAATTTCTCTGAGATGTTTGCCAAATATGGCGGCATCTCGCGCTACGTGAACGGTCAGGAGCAGGACTATGGCGTTCAACTGAAAGGCAACTACGGTTATACTTTGGGCGAAGACCATAAGGGTAACATCGGTTTTGGTGTCGAGTTAGGCCATTTCCAGCTCGACGACCTCCGCTACCAGATAGGCTATGACTTCGAACAGACCTTCAATGAAGACCCTATGCTGCGAAATGCGGGAATGGGCAGCGAGAACAGCGGCAACGCCTACTTGCAACTGAAGCACCAGTGGCGTTCGCTCATTCTGAATGCGGGCCTGCGTTATGACTATAAGAAACGCTATGACGACTCACGCGTCAATGAACTCTCGCCGCGTGTGGCGCTCATTCTGTTGCGTCCCAAGTGGAGCGTCCGCCTCAGCTACTCAAAATCGTTTGTCGATGCGCCCTACATCTATCGCAAGGCTAATCTGCTATCGACGCTGATGAGCGGTGAGCCCGAAAGTGAGGCCAGTACGCTGTCGCCAGAGCGCGTCCATTCGCTGCAATTGTCGTTTGCCGGCACCAACTGGGTGCGTGGACTGAATTTTGAGATAAACGGTTTCTATAACCGTGCCAACGACCTGATAATGACTCACATCATCAACTACGACAACGTCAGCAAAAACCAGACGTGCGGTGTGGAACTGATGGCCAGCTATGAGCCGTCACGTAGTCTGTCGGCACACCTCAACCTCACTTGGATCAATACCTTCAAGTCGAACATGATGGGAATCACGCTGCCTGAACAAGCAAAGGATTTCTTCTCGCCCGACATTGACGACAACAACAACACGCCGGCCCTGCGTGGCAATCTTGTTGTAGGATGGCAGGCTACTAAGCAGCTCCGCCTTCATGGTCATCTGCTGTTCGAGAGTCTTCAGACTAGCTATAACACTGACCTTGTGCAACTGATTCATACCAACAACTACCTCGAGATGGCCACTTATTATTACGCACAAGGCGACGTAGAACAGGCAGAAGTCTACGGTCAAATGGCACTTGATGCCATACAGCACGTCATCATGCGGAAGGAAATGCCGGCACGTGCCATCGTCAACTTAGGCGGACAATATCAGATTGGCCCCGTTAGTTTAGGTCTTGATATTTATAATCTGCTTGGAACAAAATACTACCGCAGCGGCATGAATACCAATCTCATACCACAGCAGGGGCTCTGGTTCATGGGCACTGTCGGCATTCGGTTATGAACCTCCTCAGCTGATAGCATAAAAAAAGTGACACTCTGTTATGAAGTGTCACTTTTTTAATTTGATTTATAGCTTGGCTAACTCAGCAGCCATTTCCTGTTGCAACTCTTTAGCCTTCTGGGCAGCCATCTCGGCAAAGTCATCGCCGTTCGAAGCGTAAATGATGCCGCGACTTGAGTTAACCAGCAGACCGCAATCCTTTATCATGCCATATTTGCACACTTCCTGCAGCGAACCGCCCTGTGCACCAACACCTGGCACTAAGAGGAAGTGATTGGGTGCAACCTTGCGGATGTCCTCGAACATTTGCCCCTGCGTAGCACCTACAACATACATCATGTTCTCGTCGTTGCCCCACTGCTGGCTCTGCTTCAGCACCTTTTCAAAGAGACGCACGCCGTCTTTGTCTTCGGTCAGCTGGAAGTCGTGCGAACCTTTATTCGATGTAAGTGCCAACAGAATCACCCATTTGTCCTTGTAGCCGAGGAAAGGTGTCACTGAGTCTTCGCCCATGTAGGGGGCAACAGTCAGGGCATCGACATCGTAGCTCTCGAAGAAAGTCTTGGCATACATCTTCGACGTGTTGCCGATGTCGCCGCGCTTAGCATCGGCAATGATAAAGTGATTGGGGTAGTTCTCCTTTAGATACTCGATAGTGCCTTCGAAGGCGGCGATACCCTCCATGCCGTAAGCCTCGTAGAAGGCCAGGTTGGGTTTGTAGGCCACGCAGTAGGGTGCTGTAGCATCGATGATGCGCGTGTTGAACTCCAGCAGGGTGCCAAACGTGTATTCTTCCTCTTCGTACTCCTTCTTGACTTGCTTCTGTACTGATTGAGGAATCTTGTCGAGGTCAGTGTCAAGACCTACGCAGAGAAACGACTGCTTCTCGCGGATTTGTTGTATCAGTTGTTGTCTATTCATCTATTTTACTCTTTTAATTAATTTACTTATGGAACGAAATATAAACTCTGAGGCAATATAGGTTGCTATCCAGACACAGACCCAAACTAAAACGTTTTTATCTCCGAATTCATCGGCAATGAATACGGCAGGAACTATCGACAGGATGTCTGGCCAATTATCCTTGACATGTTGCCATGTCCACTCATTCTTGATATCTTTCCAAAATCCCATATATTATATATTACAATTCTGTTTCTTTCATACGCTCGGCATTCTCGGCAACAATCAGTGCATCAATCATGGGTTGTATGTCACCACCAAGGAATCCCTGCAGGTCGTGGGTTGTATACCCAATTCGGTGGTCGGTGACACGTCCTTGGGGGAAATTGTAGGTGCGAATCTTGGCCGAACGGTCACCCGTTGAAACAAGGCTCTTGCGACGGCTGGCAATATCGTCCATATACTTCTGATGCTCCTTATCATATATAAAGGTATAAAGGCGCGAGAGGGCACGCTCCTTGTTCTTGGGCTGGTCGCGCGTCTCAGTACACTCAATCAGTATCTCTTCCGTTTCGCCCGTATTGGGGTTCTTCCACATATAACGCAGACGAACGCCCGATTCCACCTTGTTCACGTTCTGACCACCAGCACCACTGGAGCGGAAAGTATCCCATTTGATTTCTCCCTCGTTCACGTGTACCTCGAACTTATCTGCTTCAGGCAGTACAGCCACTGTTGCTGCCGATGTGTGCATACGTCCCTGCGTCTCGGTGGCAGGCACACGCTGTACACGATGTACGCCCGACTCGTATTTTAAGGTACCATACACATCGGCACCAGAAACGGCAAAGTCTATCTCCTTGAAACCGCCGACGGCACCCTCTGAGACGCTGGTAATACTAAGCTGCCAACCCTTTGAGTCGCAGTAGCTCTTATACATCTTGAATAAGTCGCCGGCAAACAGTGCAGCCTCATCGCCACCCGTACCGGCACGAATCTCCATCTGTACGTTCTTGGCATCCTCGGGGTCCTTTGGAATCAGCGCAATCTTGATTTCCTCCTCCAGCTTGGGCTGCAAGGCCTCGTTCTCAGCCAGTTCCTCACGAGCCATCTCTTTCATCTCGGGGTCGCTCTCGTTAGCCAGAATATCCTTGGCTTCTGCGATGCTGTTCAGACAGGCGATATACCGTTTGCGGGCATCCATGATGTCGCCCAAGTCCTTGTACTCCTTAGTGAGTTTCACAAAACGGTTTTGGTCGGCAATCACGTCGGGGTCGGTAATCAGTGTCGATACCTCTTCGAAGCGAGCCTCCAGGCCGTCAAGTTTTTGTAAAATGCTGTTATTCTCCATACTTTCTTTGGCAAAAAGAGAGTCATTTCTGACTCTCTCCGTAAGCGGAAGGTGAGGGATTCAAACCCCCGATACCCGAAAGGGGTATACCGGATTTCGAGTCCAGCGCGATCGATCACTCTGCCAACCTTCCAATAAATTTCTATTGCTTTGCTCGAATGCGGATGCAAAGGTACTACTTTTTTCCGATACCACCAAAGAAAATGCAGGAAACTTGCGAAAATTATTCGAAACTGAGCTTAGCCAATTTCGATTTTAGTTGTTCTGCTTCACTTTTGCGGATGCTCAACACGATTTCACACGTATTATCATAAGTCTGCGAGACTATACGCGGATTCATGTCTTTAACAATACGCATCACGTCGTTCATTTGTGGATAGGGAAAGCTGTACTTCACAATTTCCTCCACCTGACGCGTCTCTATCGTTGCATGTGCCAATGCGTCGGCGGCAGCCTCCCGATAGGCTACGATGAGTCCGCTGGTGCCTAAGTTGACACCACCATAATAACGCACTACCACGATGAGTATGTTGGTCAACTCATTACTGTTAATTTGTCCGAGTATAGGTTTGCCTGCCGTCGATGAGGGTTCTCCGTCGTCGTTGGCACGGAACTCCAAACGCTCAGCGCCCAGCATATAGGCATAGCACACATGACGGGCATCGTAGTATTTCTTACGATAGCCAGCCACGATGTCCTTTACCTCTGCCACATCTTCTACGTGATGAGCAAAAGCGAGGAACTTGCTCCGCTTCTCGGTGTAGTATCCCTCGCTTGTGCCTGATATTGTGCGATATTCGTCAGTCATAGTCTGCAGACTATTGGACTAATAATAGATAGGCTTATTAGCCCTTATGAGAGTTTGTGAATAACCAGTCCTGAGCGCAACTTTGGCTCAAACCACGTGGCCTTCGGTGGCATAATCTTGCCACTGTCGGCAATGTCCATAATCTGCTGCATCGATACAGGGTAGAGCGCCAAGGCGGCACGCATCTCACCAGAATCTACGCGACGTTTCAGTTCACCCAATCCACGCAGGCCACCTACGAAGTCGATGCGCTGGCTGGAGCGGAGGTCGCCGATGTTCAGAATCTCGTCAAGAATCAGACGGCTGGAGATGTCAACGTCAAGAACTCCGATAGGGTCGTTATTGTCGTAAGTGCCTTCCTTGGCCTTTAGGCTGTACCAGTGCTGGTCCAGATAAAGCGAGAACTCGTGCAACTGCTGGGGTTTGTAAATATCCGTTCCCTTGTCCTCAACCAGGAAGTTTACCTGCAGTGCAGCCAGGAATTCTTCCGAACTCATGCCGTTCAGGTCCTTCACGACGCGGTTGTAGTCGAGAATGGTGAGCTGCGAAGCCTGGAAACATACCGCCATGAAGTAGTTATACTCCTCGGTGCCGTTGTGGTTAGGATTCTGCTTCTGCTTCTCGGCACCTACCAGGGCTGCTGCTGCCGAACGGTGATGCCCGTCAGCAATATACATCGATGGCATTTTGGCAAACTCGTCGGTGATGGTCTGCATGTCCTGTGCGTCGCTAATCACCCAAAACTGATGGCGGAAACCGTCGATGGGAGCTATGAAGTCGTATTCGGGCTCGGTCTTGGCATATCGCATTATCAGCTCGTTCAGCACGGCATTATCCGGATAAGCAAAGAATACTGGCTCGATGTTGGCATTGTTCACGCGGACGTGCTTCATGCGATCCTCTTCCTTGTCGCGACGGGTCAGCTCGTGCTTCTTGATGTTGCCCTTCATATAATCGTCAACGTAGGCGCCAACCACCAGTCCGTACTGCGTCTTTCCGTTCATGGTCTGCGCATATATATAATAATGTTCCTTATCGTCCTGCACCAGCCAGCCCTTATCCTGGAACTTCTGGAAGTTCTCGGCAGCCTTCTCATAGACGCGTGGATCATATTCCGACGTACCTACAGGGAAGTCTATCTCGGGTTTGATGATGTGATACAAACTCTTCTCGTTGTCGCCAGCTTCAGCGCGAGCCTCTTCTGAGTCCAGCACGTCGTAGGGACGACTTTCCACCTGCTCTACTAAGTCCTTCGGCGGGCGGATTCCTTTAAATGGTTTTATGATTGCCATCTTAGATTAAACATTAAACATTAACTAATAACCAATAACCAATAACCGTTACAGGTTTGCCTTGATTTTCTCAATCATTTCTGCGTACTCTGCATCCGACAGATACACCTTGCCAGGATTCATCTGGAACGTGCCACCATAGTCGGGGCCGTCCACATACTTCGGAGCCAAGTGGAAGTGCAGATGTGAAAGCTTGTCGCTGTATGCACCGTAGTTGATTTTCTCAGGATTGAAGGCCTTCTGCATGGCACGGGTTACCTTGGCCACATCAGCCATAAAGGCATTGCGGTCTTCGTCTGACAGCTCGTTCAGGTCGTTCACGTGGTCCTTATATGCCACGAGACAACGACCACGATAGGTCTGTTCTTTAAAAAGGAATGCGCGAGAAACCGACAGTTGTGCAAACTCAATCATCAGATTGTGCAGGGTCTCATTATTTGTGCAGTACAAGCACTCTTTGGGATCACTTTTCATATTTTTGTTTAGCGTTTAGTATTTAACATTTAGAGGAAACTATCTTGCCGAAACGTATTTGTGCAGCGTCTTGCGCACGGCACCATTGCCAGCATACAACTCCTTGACCATACCTTCTATCTGCTCACCAAGCCCAGCCTCATAGAGGTCCAGACCGAACACGTCCTTGCGTGAGTACAGCTGTTTCAGGCAACTATAATCCTGGTCCTGTTTGCCGATTTCCAGCGGTGCCACGATGGCCTGCAATTCCTCGAGCATGGGGTCAGGAGAGCAATCAAATGCCGTACCATCATCCTTGATACCTTTCAGATAGCGGGCATAGCCAGCTAACGTCAATGGAATCAGCACAAGGTTCGACTTATCCAAACCGCGGGCAATATACTTCTTCAGCGTCTCGCCGAAACGGATGGGCAGCTTCTGTGACGTATCCATTGCAATACGCTGTGGTGCGTCTGGCATGAAGGGGTTCGGAAGACGCTTGTTGAGCACAGCACCGATGAACTCGTAGGGGTTCAGCACGCCTGGGTCAACCACCACGGGCATAGCCTCCATGTAGCCTATCTTCTGGATGAAGGCACGCAGGTCCTCGTCGGCCATCTCGGCGCTAATGAGCGTGTAGCCCAGCATGCAGCCATAGATTGACATGGCGGTGTGCAAGGGGTTCAGACAGGTTGTCACCTTCATGGTTTCCACCTTGTCAACCGTCTCGCGAGTGGTATAGAGAGCGCCGCCCAAATCGAGTGGGGGACGGCCATTGGTGTAGTTGTCCTCGATGACCAGATACTGCACTTCCTCGGCATTGACAAACGGAGCCGTAAAGGTGTGCTTCTCGGTCTCGATATAGTTGTTGTCCTCGAAGCCGTCCTTGGCCAGCAACTCCTTCACTTTCTCGTGTGGACGTGGCGTAATCTTGTCAATCATAGACCATGGGAAGGTAATCTTTTTCTCATTCTTCAGATAGGCCAGGAATGCCTCAGGTACCAGTCCGTCCTTCACCCAGCGCTCAGCGTATGCCATGACACCAGCCTTGACC
>JAEEGJ010006200.1_pt1 | contig 36239 bp, 23 predicted proteins | sample 8958761 | NCBI WGS metagenome assembly JAEEGJ01 (sample SAMN16246546, study PRJNA631951) | gut metagenome | biome: gut microbiome; feature: rumen; material: RS-attached | host: Bos | place: Iran: Karaj | collected 2018-10
CTTCCCCAGAAATGCACAGATATTGCCGTATTCTTCAGCTGCGCCTGTGTCAAACGGTAGTATTTCTACTATCGAAAGGAATTTCATAAGTGCAATTGCGTTTTGCTCAGGAGCTGCACTGGCTTTTACTCCATATTCAAGCTCGTCAAGAGTAATTAAAGAAATGGCAATTTCTTCTTGCCAATGTTCCTTTAATTTGGCGAGAACGCTTTCATTTTTCTTTTGGGCATATATGCACATATTAGTATCGAGCATATACTTCATAACGCTTCTATCTCCTCTGGAACGAATTCTTTTTCACATCGGGATTGAACAAGATCAAAATAGTCATTAGTAAAGCTGTCAATGCCCTCCATAAAGTTTTCCCATGCTTTTTCCTTCGGAACAAGCATTAACGAAGTACCATCTTTATGTACATACACTTCTGTACCGTGAAATCGCACTTCTTTAGGTAGACGAACTGCCTGACTACTGCCATTAGTAAACAATTTTGCTGTTAACATAACAATCAACTCCTTTCACTGATAGTATATACTTTGCCAAGAGAAATAATTTGTATTCAAAAAAATAACGAAATAGAGTTGAAATAATGCATAATTTAAATTATCCAATAAGATATTTGAACTTGACTTAAACGCAAAATGACTTAGCATATATGCTTACCTTTGCAGCCTACCGTTAGATTATCCGATGTTTGACGGTATAGCCGTAAAAAACGAGAAAGGAGACCCGAAGGTCTCCATAAAAATAATACTATTCCGTTCTGATCTTATTGCGGTTCGAGCTCGGGATCGCTTGTAGTTATAACGTCCTCATTCTCGAATGTGATTATCTCCATTTCTGGAACTGTGTACTTTTCCATTATACTCTGATCTCACTTTTACTTGATATATGCATTTGCAGCATTTGCGTACATATATGCTGCCCATGCGGTGTCTTTAAGCATTTTGCTTGCTGACTCACTGTTTACTGTACGGTAAACGTATGACATTGGGCTGAACTTATAATCTATTCCGCCGATAGTTAACGTATACCGGCCAAGGAGCTTATGAGCGGGAATATTTGCTATCTCGTAGCACTTGCCGTACTTTGTGGTTTTGGGAGTGATATCATTTCCGTCGATCTTTACGTCCGAAGCGTTTGTGTAAATTCTCACTGCTGTTGAGGAGTTGAGAACGAGAGATATCTTGACATCATTGCCGAATTCGGGTGCAAAGGGCTCAACAGTAACATTGTATTCATATGAATACTCGTTTATTTCGTGTTTAGTGCCCTTGAAGTAATTCTCTGCGTCATTGCAGTAATTCTCGATAGCGCTTACCAGTATCTGAAGCTTAGCGTCAGTTTTATAATAAGAATAATTATTCTTGATCGCGGTCAGATAGTCATTTACGCTTGCTGCTACCTTACAATGACTGCAAAGCGAATAATAGTAGCTGGTTCCGTAATAGTTGCACATTATAAACTGTTTTCCATTTTCGTCATATACCTTTAAAGTGACATTTTCATTTGCCTGTGTAGCGTCCAGAGGATATACACATTTCATTCTTCCGTTGCTTACATCAAGTGAACCAAGATCAGTAATAACGATATCACTGTTAGGGCCGCTCATAAAGATCTTTGCAAGATTTTGTGAGCTGTCGTCGCCGAAATATCCTTTTTCATATATGTGAAATACTGTTTCGATACGTCCGTTAAGAGTTAAGCTTGTGCCGTCATAGTGTACTATATCTGCTTCCAGTACAGGGCAGTTGCCAAACATTGAAAATGTACTCGTACGACCATGCATTCTGTCATCAGGATCGGCAGTTGAAGTATCGAAATTAGTTACATCTAAAGAAGCAAGCTTTGTGCAGCCGTCAAACATTTGATACATAAGAGGAATGCAAGTTCAGACTTATAAAAAGTCAATTATACTTGAACTGCTGTCCTGCTGATAAAAATCAAAAAAGTCGTTACACTTAAGATAAAAAATGCGTTATTATAAATGAAAGCATTTATTATAGGAACTTTATTGTGACAGAATGAAGTGATAATACTGTAGTAAATGTACTAAAACTAGGAGGTAGAAAAATGCATTATCTGAAACGATTCGCACCAGTTCTTACGGCTGCTGCACTATTTATGGTGCTACAGTGCCCAGAAAATATGCAGGACACTTCAGCGGCGAAAGAAGAGTATCAGTGCGGCGCTTACACCTATGAGTACTATGACACCGGAGACCATCCGACAGTAACAATCAAGGCTTGTGACTGGGATGCGCTCAGTGGAGACACTTTGCAGATTCCTGAAAAGCTGGACGGAATCCGCGTCAAGATGCTTGACAACCACCTGTTTGAAGGAACGACATACAAAAAGGTCATTCTTCCAGACAGTCTGAGTTGGATAGGATATTCCTGCTTTACTAATTGTCCCGAGCTGACCGAAGTCGTCATTTATGAAGCGGATACCCGTAACGAATGGGCTGATGATCCCAATTCACCGTTCACTCTGCTCGATCGCACATTTGAAGGCTGTCCTAAGCTGGAAACAATTACTTTCTCAGAACGGATCGGAGAGATTAACAGTTATGTGTTCAAGGACTGTACATCTCTGCGTTCCATTGATCTTCCAGACAATCTACAAAAAATTGAAAACAATCTCTTTTACGGATGTACATCCCTGCATGAGATCATCATCCCGGATTCTGTAACCGAGATCGGTTATGATGCTTTTTACGGATGCACTTCGCTGACAGAAGTCGATGTGCCTCAAAAAGTCACATCGATTGAATACGGTGCTTTTGCAGAATGTTCGAATCTTGGAACCCTCACAATCAGAAACAGAGGTTGTATTATTCAGGAAGCCACCAGTTTATCAGACAAAGATGCGGTGAGCAACCCGACAATCCTTTGCGGAAAGCACAAGTCCGGTGCGGAACATTATGCGAAGAAACACGGACTGATATTCCACTATCTCGATAATGAGATACCAGATCCTTCAGAATATCTCAAATTTGAACTAATCAGAGGCAAAGATGCATATGAAGTCACAGGATATGAGGCGGACATAATGCCTGCAATGATTGATATTCCCGCAGTTTTTAATGGTAAGCCAGTTCTACGGATCGGAAGAGATGCGTTTTCACAGTGTAAGTCACTTTGTTCTGTTGATATCAACGAAGGCATAGAGGAAATCAGTGCCTCAGCATTCAGCGCCAGCAATGTTCAATCCGTTCAGCTTCCGAAGACGTTGAAGGAACTCGGATACATGGCATTCATTTCATGTCGTTTTCTTTCAGAGATCAATCTACCAGAAGGCCTTACTGTATTGCTTGCCGATACATTCAAGGGATGTTCCTCCATTAAGCAGCTGACCGTTCCACGCTCTGTAGATCGCATCAAGGATGGCTGTTTCCAGTCATGCGGCTACAGTTTGGAACTTACGATTTTAAACCCATACTGCACGCTGGACGATTCGTCAAACACGATCGGCTACTGCAGAAAGATCATTGGCGCGAAGGGCTCTGGTGCAGAGGACTATGCGCTGCGATACAACAAAACCTTTGAGGGAAACGGTGAAAAGACACTTGTTGTCTTCAATGCACAGTCCGTCGGATATCTGTTCCACATCAATGCCATGATTCAGGCGGATATTCCTGCTGATTTGCTTTCGGATCCGAACGCCGTATTTGAGATGAAGATTGGAAACAAGACCTACACAAAACCAGTTTCAATGAGTATGCCCTATATTCCAGAAAATTCCAGCATTGAGCTTGGTTTTACCAGTGAACAGCGCAGAACCTTCACAATCGACATGAACCCAGCCGATACATTGAAGCAAGCAGAATTCAGGTTCCGTTACGAGAATGGATCCGTCGCAGAGGCCATTACCAAGAATGGTACCGATGTAACCACAGACGGCCTGAAACTTAGAGTGTACGATTATTTCAAGAAGGTACTTGAGAATACCGATCTTAACAACCGTCAGCGTAAACAGGCAAAAACGGCAATGGATTTCTGTGCAGCTACAGCACTGTATTTCAACCCGAATGCAGACTGCACTGTCAGCGATGATGTGCAAGAGCTTGATCTGTCCGTATTTGATTCAATAAAGCTGCGTACAAGCGGCACGAAGCCAGATAATCTGGAGCTTCAGTTCTCGACAGTCTATAATGCAGACCCGTTTATGCGCCTGTATGTGACATTCACAGATGGCAGCTATGAATCCCATACATATCAGAAGGGTCAGAGCAGAGCGACGAATACGGAACTGATAAAGAACAGCAAGGGAGAATACTATATGGACTCATTGTCCGAAAGTAGAACTGACTTGAATTCAAATTATACGTTCAAGATTGACTCCTATGAAATCAAGGTTCCATATTATTATTACGCAAAACAGCTTGCTGCGACCGGTGACGCCAGAAAAGTCACGCTCGGAAAGGCATTTTATCTCTACGTTAAAGGATTTTGGGAAGGAGAATGAATATGAAACAGACTTATGAAGAAGCAGCGCTGACCATTATTGTGTTTTCTGCAGAGGATATCATTACAACTAGTGGTGATGAATACGAAGGCGAACGCTTCAAGCTCGATTAAACTTTAAATTCCACAGAAAAAGGAGATATGGACTATGAACAGCAGAATACGGCTGACCGCTGGAATCATTCTTGCAGGACTATGCCTGCTGCTTTTGGGCAGTTTCATGCTGAAGGGCCGCAATTCCAGCGAAAATCTTGTACCAGACAAAACATCCGAACAGATTCAGACTGCACCATCAACAGAAACAGCTGCGTCTACAGTCACTAGAACTGAACCCACGGAAATACTGTCTGTCATGGACGCAGAGAAGGAAGATATCCTGCCTCCAGTACATGAAAATGAATTTCACAATGAACCGGATATTCAGATTAACTCGGAAGTACTGAAGCCTGCTGAAACAGATACTGAACCGGTATCTGACATAGTCACCGGACCGTGGATAGACATAGACTACTGAATCATTTAACCTCCGCATCAAACAATGCGGAGGTTAAATCTGTAATGTTCGTATTAGTTATATTTTCCCTGAATGATGTTTTGTAGAGCAGTTCATTGTTGATAAATTATTAAAATCAATTTCTGATTTTAAAAGAACTATCAAAAGGCTGCTTAATTGCAGAAAATAGACTTATATTCTGCATGAATTATTATTTCAAGATGAACAGCTATTTTTATATGCGAAGGTCGAGTTGATTATATATTTGTGGGATTTAATACTTTTGTGTTATCAGACATTCTAGTGTTCAAGTAACGCTACATAATAATCTGAAAACAAATGACATCAAGTTTAGAACATTGAAACAATAGTTTTGATGTCAAGACAAAGCAAAAAATTATCGAGCCGTTTGAAATCTTATTCCTCTCAGAACAAAGAAACCATATAACCAAACAGGATGCTGGTATTATTTGTTTCAAGATTAACAGAGTAGATATTTCTAATAAATCAAATACTTTTGTTAACATCAGCATAAGCACGGTAATATGCGGAGTTCCAATAGGACACACTAAATTTACATAAAAATAAAAGGAGAAAAAAATGCTCATTTTAAGTTTTTCAGGACAGGGAGAAAAATCACTTACTCTAAAATCCCTTGAGATTCTTGAACATCATAAGGATGTTGAAACGTTTGATAAAATCATTATCAAGCCAACATTTGACTTCACAAAGATTGATGAAGTAATTAAGAAAATGCAGGCAGCAGATGTAATCATATGGGCTGTATCACCGTTCCACATGAATATTCCGAGTCATATGATTCACTTCTTTGAGGAATGCAGAAAGCGTAAGGTATATATGAATAACGTCAATACGTTTTTCACAACCAATATGCGTGTCTGCGATAACTTTCTTTCATCAGCTCTGGAACACCAAATCAAAACAATATCAAGCATCTTTGTTCATGGCCTATCATTCGCTACGCCTGACATTGTCAACCGTAAAATGGGACTGTACAATATTGCCACACCTGATAAGCCGCCAAAGCAAAAGAGCTTGTCAGATTTTAACAAGCATGCTTCATTCCGAGATGGCGAAGGTCTGAGGACTGCTGTACAGTGGTACAATGTCATCAAGGGCATTGCAAATACCACAAAACTTCCATCCTCATTCAACGTAGCTGATAAAAAGACAGTGCTGTTCGTTGACATGGATGAATCTGCTGATATGCACTCACCGTATGTAAACAACACAGTTGATGAACTCAAAAACTTTTACAGGAACTTACAGTGCGTTGTAGAAGACATCGCACAGAGGAATTATAAAATCAATCCATGTGATGGCTGTATGATTTGCTACGCAAATAAAGTGTGCAAGTTCAAGGATGATTACCTTGATTATGAAAAGCAGCTTCAGAAGGCTGATATCATTATTTACTACGGCACTTGCATTGGTGGCTTCACATCTTCAATCAGTAAAGCGTGTATTGACAGAGGAGTAAAAAATGGCCTTATGCCTGCTAAAGGTGTTTTGCCATCTGAAATGGAAAAATATCAGGCGATTGGTTTCGTTCTCGACACCGACTCTGAGAACTACGAAGTGTTCAAGGATTATTGCTTTGCATTGACATCTTTTGATTGTACTCATTATCTCGGCATTCTTGCCAATATTCCTTATCAGTCCGCGAATGACCTTGAAACGATGAAGTATTACAGTATGCTCGTAATCAAGGACAAAATGTTCCCTCAGCGAAACTTCTACTCGGAAAAAATCGGCAAGCATTTTTCTGATCTAACTCAGCATATCCCGGATGTTATTCCTAAAGAAGCAGAGTACTACCGTAAGGCAGGAGGTTATGAACCTATTCCACTTGACCCGAATTCACAAGCTATAGGACCCGATACATTCCAAATTCGCTTACAGATGCGACAGATTCCGTATACCAAGACTATTGAAGCTCTGGATAATATGAATCGCAGTTCTAATAGGTGAAAATAATAAAAACATAAAAGTGTCCCCAAAATAATTATGGCTCCTTGCCTGATGTCAATAAAATAATCGATTATGAACAAAATACAGGAGTATGATAGAGTGAGAAATAGATCATTCCATCATACTCCTGTATTATTTTCAGATGCAAATCGCATTGAAAAGACAGGTTAAAGAGAAATCATAAATTAGTATTATTTGAGATATCATTCAAGTTATGCTACTCAAGACGAAAGAATAGTTTGTGTGGTTATAAAAAATCATTTATTGCAGTGGACTATACATTGACCAATTCAAAAAATAATGATATAATTAAAAACTGAAATATATGATATTTGATTTTTATCAAAGAATATAAAAGAGGTTTGCTATGGATATTTTCAGAAAAAAACGTAATGAATCAGGGATCGACCAATGCAGAAACTATTCACGTATAATTTCAAGTGATATTCAACTACATAAGATCACCGAACAGGAATACAATGCTGTCCCGATAAATAAAAAGAACAGACTCGGAATATTTCTGAGTATTCCTGGATTGCTTATGATACTTGAGGCATTATTTTTCATATTTTGTATGAAAGATGTAATTGATGAAATAAAAAGTCATTCTGATTACGGATGGTTGGGATTATTTATAATGCCTATGGTATTTCTCTTTTTAGGAGTTTTTACCTTCATTGCCATACAGGAAAAGTTCAGAAGAAGAGTTACTAAAGTCTCCCTTGTTGCGCTTGGGGAAGTACTAGAAACAAAAGTTCATTATAATAATAGCAGAAGTAGAAAGTATATAACCGATGCTGACCATATTGTTGCAATTCACGGAAGCAATGAAATTGTAGTTATAAATGATAAAAAGCCAATTTATGCGGGAAGTGCTGTTCTAATTGTTAAAACACGAGATCTTCGGTATATACTTACAGAAATTGACAAAAGGAAAGTTAGACTTGATTATAATCCTGCCGAATGTGAAACTACAAAAACTTATAGTAGCCCAAATATAACATATGATTATGCGGATTACGATCAGATACATTTTCATGAGCTTAAAAGAAATAGTATTTCAGAATATGAATATAATGAATTACCTGAGATATACCGCTCGGTTGCACCTTTACATCGAGGATTTGTAAGTGTATTCTGGATGCTTTTTATAATCATTACCTGCATTATGCTGATATTTCTTGTAATCGGTTTTGTTCAGCATAGTGATGAGTTTCTTCCGCTTTTTGTAGGTTTTCTGTGTATTGCATTTCTCGACTGGCTTTTGTCGGCATTGGTTTTGCGTATACCTCTTCCGTTTAATCAATCATATTATGTTGATTGCGTTGTGACATATAAAGCAAATGTATCAGGTCATTGCTACATAAATGCAGTTTTTCCTGAAGATAAACAGTACATTGAACGTATAGAGATAGAAGCAAAAATATTTCCTGATCTTGTTGAAAATGTTCCAGTCAGATTATATTTCAGAGATAATTACTTAATTGCTCAATATATCCGCATAATATGATAATTGCAATTCTGTTGTTATGTTCCTGAAAAAGAAACAGTCCCCGCTTGTATATCAATTTGTACAGGCAGGGGCTGATTTTATTCACCACGCGGCTACATAATGTTATTAAGAAAAAGAATAATAGTCACAGGATCAGATATTATTCTCCTCATCATCATAAAAAGTTGAAAAAACATCATCCCATTGAAAACTCAATACTTTCTTAGAATCCTCTTCATAAGTAAATTCATAATAGAATATCGGATATACTCCGTATAAATTCTTTTCAGAACCGCAAATCATAGCACTTGCTGCTGATTTGTTCTGTCCCGCATAATTATTATTCTCTGTATAAACATTATATTCACGACTTTTACTGCAGTCAATGAAAAGCCTCTCCGAATCGACTTTTTTCAAGCCGTTCTTCTCATATACATCTGCTATTTCAGAGAACTCAATTTCAGCAGGAAACGCCTTTATAGCTCCCGGCTGCCATATTTCATCAAAAACATCATAGTCAAATACATCATAACTTATTTTATATACAATAGCATCCTTAACAGGTGTTTTTTCTCCATCCTCAGCTTTCAAATTGCTGTAATATAGGGCTATATCATATGCCGGAATACCTTCATCAGATATCTGAACATCTGTAGGCAGGTATACTCCGACTTTTTCTTCATCGCCCACAAGAACTCCGTCTATGTCTATTCCACCTTGAAGTTCATATTTCCCTTCCAGCTTATCCATAAGCTGACCAACGGTATAGTATCCACCATTTCTGAAAACGTCATTACCAATCTGGATAAGCCCCGATGACAATGATGCATTTTTTATCTCTTCTGTAGGAGCATATTCCACAAGTTTAGGCCTTGGCTTCAGTTTTCCTTTTTCTGTTTCATTGACATCTTTCTTTATACCGCAGCTTACTGCAGAAATCAAACATAAGCAAAACGAAGAAGAAAAAGTTAGTATCCTTTTGGACATACGTTTCATAAACATTCCTCCTATTATTTTCCTTTAATAATATCATTTATTTGTGATGAATATGTGAAAATCATTTTCTTTGTACATCTTATTGCAATATTTATATAGACTTTCAGCAATATTTAGTGTATGATTTGAGTTTTACTGCTGTGCAAATGAAGTCAGCCTTCAAGCTGCGTATATACGTCATTTGGAAGCTGTTATTATGAATGATAATTGTTTTTTTAGATTCACGATGTTTGCTTGCTATAATAATAAACTCTTTCAGTCTACCGACGTCTGTTCGCTGGATTATTTATCATAATGAGGTTGCCCTCATGCTATATCTTAATAGTAATCAAATACTGTTGGTCATTCGCACAGTAGATTAATTAATACATAAACAATCATAATGCAACTTGAAAAGTCGATGTGAATGTCTTCGCGCTACACTTGATTATATTAAATTTTTATTTTATAATTTAATGTCCACTTTGTATGTGAAAGAGCGATTGTAATATATGAACATACTTAAATTAAACCTACCAAAGGGGTGAGAAGGAATATGACAGATAGTCATCTTAAAGAACTTATGAAGAAACCTAAAGATGTTTGGCAGCGTGCATTATATGATGAGTACTGCGCTTATGTCTATACTATAGCAGCAAACAAACTCAAAACTTGTGGAACTACTGAAGATATCGAAGAGTGTGTTGCAGATATATTTATTGACATATTCCGTTCACTGCAAACTGAAAAAGCTTATAGCGGTGATCTCAAATGTATCATATCCACTATCGCCAAAAGAAGTTCTATTGATCTTTTCAGGAAACTTTCATTGAAAAACAAAAGAACAATTCCTATTGACGAACTTGTATCGAACTATGCATTGTACGATGAAGAACTTGAGAGTACTTCTGATAGCATGGAGCTTAAAGGGATAATCATTGATTGTGTTAATAAGCTTGGAAATCCTGATTCCTCTATAATAATTGACCATTATTACTATGGAAGATCATCGGGAGAGATAGCTTCAGATTTAAAAATGTCTACTAACTCTGTACAAAAAAGAATCCAGCGTGCAAGAAAGAAACTAAAAAATCTGCTTTTTAAAGCAGGAGTGGATGCGGAGTGGTAAAATGAAGATAGATGAATTGTTTAAAGATAATTTGACTGAGCTAGCAGAAAATGAAACTAATAATGGTCCGGTTATTTCAAATGAAATCAAGGAAAGGATTTATACCAGAATACAGCGTAAGCAACTAACTCAACAGGACGATTGCACAAGCAATGTAAAACTACCAGGTTTAAAGGGACGCATAAATTGGATAGTCAGACGTATTACAAATAATACCGGAAACTATTCTGAGGAAGTAAAGGTTAACGGTGTTGAGATTTACCATAGACCAATATGGAATAAACTGGGTTCTGCTGTTGGGGCTTTGGCAATGGTTGCAGTAACTGTGTTAGGTGGAAATTATTATTCTCAGCTAAAAAACACAGCATTTCTGAATAATAGTATTGAATCCAATACAACATTAAGCAATACTGGAAACACATTTACACCTATAGCAGTAACTGAAGACTATAAAGGAGATATACTTGGAGTCAATAATTGGCATATTGAAATAACAGAAACGACTGATAATAAAGATAAGAGATATAAGAACATCGACTTTATTAATGACGATACAGGCAATACATTTGCTTGCTATGTTAGTGACTGCAATGAACCATCAGCTTATCTTGCCGATCTTAATAATGACGGTGATCCTGAATTGATTTGTAATACACGTGGAATAAAAGGTAGTTTTTTTGTAGGTTGTGTACAGATATTCAGGCTTAGTAACGGAATAATTGAAAGCGGAAGATTAATCGACGATTTTGACTCCATTATTACTAAGAATAATGATGATTATTCTTTTAGATATTACTTTTACGATAAGTATTTTCCTGACAATAATAAAATAATGCTCTTAAACAGATATCGGGATGAAGAATATGAATTAAACATCGAGGACTTTTGCTTCTATCCCGTTAATTATAATGCAGAACAATACATCGAAAATAATGAAACATATCCTATAGAAGTCAACCAGTATTACAGTGGTCCTATACTGGGCGTTAGTAAATGGCATATAGAAAAAGAATGTGTTTCCCCCGATAACGAGCTTTTCTTCTTCATAGATGACAATACAGGAAAGAGATTCATTTCGCTTGGAGGAAATAAAGGAAAAACTTCCATTTACATTACTGATCTTGACAAAGATGGAACTCCCGAATTGATCAATAATGCTCAGTCTACACATGTTAATGGAAAAATATTTGATTATACACAGATATTCAGACTTAATAATGGTGTTATAGAGTATGGTATTTTACTAAATCATTCTGATTTAGAGGCTTTTGAGAAAGTAAATAATATCATACTAAAAAACATATATGATTTTTCTGAAAGATATGATCCAGAAAGAGACAAGATTATTCTGCAGAAACAAGACGATATTACAGAATACGAACTTAGTATGGAATACTTTAAATTCAAACCTGAACCTCAATATTGACATTTATTTGTATAGGTCAAAGCTTAGAGCTAAATTGTAAGCTATTATACACGGTGCACCAAAATATAATATATTTTCAGGAAGAGGTGATATTGAAAATACTTGCATTATCAAAATAAAATAACTCACATTGATATAATTATAAAAATATTGAAAGGAAGTAAAAAATGAAAAACATAATCAAAAAGATTTCAGCATTCGCAATGGCATTTACAATTCTTGGCACAGGTGCAGCAACAACTAAGATTGTCTCGCCGCAAACTGATAACTCTATTGTTGCAACTGCTGCATCACAAAATGATGTTACCAAAATATTCAAAGACGTAAAAGCAGGAAAGTGGTATGTTTCTGCAATACAATTTGTTTATGACCGACAGATCATGATAGGAAAATCATCAAATATTTTTGATCCCGAAGCCTTATTGACACTTGGAGAATTCGCAACAGTTCTTTACAATATGGCAGGAAAGCCAGAAACAGATTATAATTCAATTTTTAATGATGTACCCGATGGACAGTGGTATACAGACTCTGTACTTTGGACATATTATTGGGGTATTGCAAAGGGAACTGGAAATGGCAATTTTGGTGTAAACACACCAATTACAAGAGAACAGCTTGTAACTATGCTATATAAATATGAAACTATCTACAAGAAACGTCCCTGCGATACTCCGTCTAATGCTTTGAAAAATTTTACTGACGCAAATAAGGTTAGCGACTCGTCAAAGGATGCTATGTGTTGGGCTATTTCGAAGAAAATCATATCAGGTAAGGGAAATAATATTCTTGATCCTCAGGGAACTGCAACTCGTGCAGAATGCGCACAAATCATAAAAAATTATTTAGTAAAATAATGTAGTCTAACAGTAACTATAAAAAACAGCCTCTTTAAATTTAACGATTTCAGTAAGTGCTATGATAAAAGCTCAAATATTACGCCATGGCTTTTCATTTAAACGCCAAACCATTTACATATAACTGAAAGCTTTTCATAAAATAACGGAATTACTTGAGGCTGTTTTTTATTTGCATGTCTTTTGTTGACTAAAAGGTACATTGATATTAACAACTGTAGTTATCAGTCTATACTACATTTTGCCAGCTAATCTACCAATTGCAATTGCTGTTAGTTGGACTAGAGATTTGCTTTCAGCTCTTTATAGATTCTGCCTCACGCCAGACATACTTTTTGTTTGGTTTTAAACTTCTTAATAATCAGGGAATGATCGAGGACTTTGTCACTATGGATCATGTCGGTATCAAAAAAAATAAAAAATCGTCCGTTGTAGCTCACTTGTTGTGACCTGCCAACGGACGATTTTTATTATTTACTTCTTATTGATAAATTCTTCCATAGTTTTTATTGCATCATTCGAGGTTGAAACGTATGCATAATATGCCAAAATATTGGAAGAATCAACAGCATTTATTTCGCCATCATTATTTACATCTGCAACAGATTTCTGAACGTCTGTGAATTCTCCCTTTTGATCTGTAGAAATATAAGCATAGTGTTTAAGAACGTTTGACGCATCAACGGCATCTATGATTCCATCACAGTTCACATCACCGAGTAAAATGCTTTTTTTCAGTTTTATTACAAAGTCCTCGTGCTTTCCGAATTCCTCAAATGAGAATGAATATCCCAAAGGAGAATATTCGTAGCCATCGGGAGCATCTTTAATATAAACCTTGTAACTGCTATTTGTATAAAGAAGATTATCGTATTTCATCACCGGGATATCCGAGGTGTTCCACAAATAGGAGTAACTATTGTTTTTCGAACACACAAACTTGAGCTGTACATCTGGTATCGGCTCACCAGTTGCTTCGTCAACTACGGAAATATCAGCCGAGCAAGCTGTTTCAGTTGTAGGAGCTTCCTCAATAAGTATAATAACTCTTTCGCGCAGCAATCCGTTCTCTACCTTAAATCTGATGCCGTTATTCCCTTTTTCATAGTTTTGCTCAAGCTCGTCAAGTGAAAATCTTGTTCTTAAAGATGTAACACACATATACTCACTGCCTGTTTGAAGGACCCTATAGCCTTCTTTGGGAATTATTCTGAAAGTGTACTCACCGTCCGGCAAAGCACCTTTTCCTATCTGAAATGATGACAAAGCTGAGGCATAACAGTATCTGTAGCCATTATCGTCATAAATTCCATATGATTCAAGAGGAAAGTTTTTTAAGCCATAGTTGTATACACTCTGGTAGATTGTAGAGTTCTCCTTCTGAGTGCAGATTGAACAGTCAACATTCACATTGCCATACATATAAGAATCATGGAGAGGTACAGCAATTTTATTGGTATCTCCTCCCTTTTTGAAATCGAGCTGTATCATTCCGGCATTATTGTATGTATACTTTGAAGATGGAAACCTTAAATAATACGTAACATTTGGATCATATTCTATGTCTGTAATGATTTTTACAGGTTCTTCGCTAACATCCCAACTTGCAAGTTCAGTCTCGTTCTTGTTTTCGTCATTTGTTCGTTTTATTATCACTGCTGTAAGCGATTTTGGCGGCAAGAAGGTATTAATATCATAAGCCGCTATCGTAACAGCACAGTGTTCGATGTCAATGGGCACTGGGTCTTCCTTAGGAAGTTCTACCTTTTTCAGCTTTGCCGCTTCTTCTTCAGAAATTGTACGCTTTGCCTTTATTACAATATCTTCGCGCTCACCGAATTCAGAAAATTTGAAAGAATAATCGGTCTCGGCTGTATAGTACGCCGGAAGATATTTCACTGACAACTCATAGTTTTCATTAAGGGAACGTAGATCGTCGAATTCCATCGGCTGCTCCCCTGTTAACCATATTATAGACTCGGACGAAACGTCTTTGGTCATTAGTTTGAGAACACAACCTTCAAGGAGCTTTCCAGTATCCTCGTCAATAACAGAAACTTTGGCTGAACAGCTGTTTTCGGCAGTAGGAGTTTCCTCAATGTAAAACTCTGTTTTTCTGTCCGACTCACCATTCTGTACATTGAACTCTATTCCTTTAGAAAAATCGTAGTCGAAATAATCTCTTTCATGATCAACATACCAGTCTGACATTAGTGAATTCATTGAAAGAATATTTAATTCAGATTCAGAATTATACTTAACAAAACGGTATTTCTCCGCAGGCTTTACATAAGCAGTATAATGGCCATCAGGCAGTATCAGGTATGGACTCGAGTCTGAATAAGCGTTTATATACCTGAAGCCCTGATTGTCTTTTATGTATGATTCTTCAATCACGCTTTCATCAGTAGCGTCTATTATAGTTTTTGAATTTTTTCCGTATGTAATAAGGCGTCTAGAAAACTTAGGTATTTTGCCATTGGAGGAACTTAGGTTTGCCACGAGAGACATTGAAAAATCAAAGCCGCATATTACTACTTTGTCAGTATGTTCGTTGTTTCCAAGTATAATATCCGTCTCTTCAGGGAGATAGTATCGATCCGGAATGTTTTCGATAATCAGCTTGTAGCTTCTATCATCGCTTAAGCTGAGATTGGAAAATGTCTGCATACCAGTTGATCCAATATCCCATTCAGCTAACGCTGTCCTTTCTTCTCCCTTTACCTCCACAAGTTTCGCAGTAATTCCCTCGGGAAGCTTATTGTTTGGCGCAATAATTGAAATCATCGCACAGCCTTCTGTAATTTCTTCAGACTCTGCAGCATAAGATTTGTAATTTTCATACTTAGCTCCATTATAAGGCGCTGAAGTTCCAATAATAGCAACAACTGAAAATGCTGCTATCATTTTTTTGATCATCATAGCGATCCCTCCTTAAATCATTATAAGGATATTATATATTATTTTTGATATAAATACAATAAGAAACTCCAATTTTACATCTATCTTATCCATAAGCGCCTCTTATCCATAAGTATACCATAGTATGACGTTTGAATCAAGGGAAAACTGCATAATAAATTGAAAACAGATACATAATCTATTCAGGTTAAACCCAAAGCCTGCCGTACATTTGTTGCCACGACTTGCAGCCATATTACCCATGTATTCGAACCTCATCCTTTTCTAATAGGATTGACGTTTTCAAGAAATCGGAAGTACTATTTTCTAAACATTTTTTAGATATTCACATAATAATAATAATAATATATCAATGCGAATATTCAGTAGTAGTGCTCTTCATGTTATTTGACTATTGCTCTCCTGTAACAATACTCGAAATGTCAGTGTATAGCATTCTGTACGGAAGCGCTGTGTTACAAATCGAATGATAGATTAAATTTCAACGCAACTCTAATAAGGAGTTATTTATTTCCCAATAAATTCACTATTTAGTTATTGACCTAAAACAGAATTTATAATATAATAATTGTAAATGAAAGCAGATTCAGGAGCTCCCTATGCAAAGTGCCTGAATTTCCGGACAGTCATTAAAACTATAACTATTATGGGAGGAGAATTATAATGAAAATGTTCACCAGAATAACGTCCGTTTTACTTAGCGCCTCACTTGCACTCGGTTTCATTGACACGTATCCGCTATTGCAGCTTAACAACAAATATATTGCTGTGGCTGCAGAACAACAAGAATATGAGGTCGAAATAAAAAACGCATGTATATCAAAGATATGTAAAGAAGAACATTCCAAGACAATAATCCTTATCCCACAAAAATCAAACAATTACAATTCATTTGATAAAATAGAGATATTGTTAGACACTCCTGAGACTATGGGGTATAATCCAGACGACAAACGATATAAAGAGTACTTTGATAAATGGGATAACACTTGTAATTATATAGACCAGTTAGAAGAAGGTACTATTGCTACGATAAAGTTCGTTACATATGACCAATACGGGGCGAATGCGCTCAAAGACCAATTGGCCAAAGAAAGCGGATACTGGGGCAGTTTATCATCGGATGATTACTATTACATGGATTATATAGAATCTGTAAGATCGCTGGATATTCATTACTACGGCGATATCAATGATGATGGTGTTGTAGACAGCTATGACGTCATATCATTCAGAAAGCAACTTGCAGGTAACTTAGAGACAAAGCTTTCTGAAATTCAGTTCCTTAACGGTGATATCAACTGCAATACTGAGATAGACGAAGAAGATCTTCAACTGATTCAAGACTATTTGCTCGGTAAGTCTAAAGGATTCCACGATTCTTCTGTTATCGGTAGTATTCGTATTGACAATAATGTAGATATCAAGGAGGCCGAAGGAAAAAATACAGACGAAAAATTTGCGGCTGCCGAAATGAAATTTGGCGTAGATCTTCTCAAAAAGTGCTTTGATCCGACTAAAAACGGTGAAGAGAACCTCCTTATTTCCCCACTATCCATATCAACTGCCCTTTCAATGACAGCAAACGGCGCTGACGGTGAAACAAAAGCTGAAATGGAAAAGCTTCTCGGCAATGGCCTGTCTCTTGAAGAGATAAACGACTATATGGCTTATTATATAGCTAATCTTCCTGATGAAAAGAAAACGAAGGTCTACCTTGCTGACTCAATCTGGTTTAAAGACAAACCTGAATTTAAGGTGTATGATGATTTTCTTGAAACGAACAAGAAATTTTTCAGAGCTCAGCTCTACAAAGCTCCTTTCGATGATTCAACAATCAATGATGTAAACGGCTGGGTGAATCAGAACACAAAGGGAATGATTCCAAGTCTGCTGAAAAAAGGCGATCTTACTCCTGACGTTGAGAAAGAAATACTTATGATGCTAATAAATACGCTTTATTTTGAGAATGAGTGGCAGAGCACCTATGAAGAATCCATTGAAGGCAAATTTACTGATCTGAACGGCACAGAACATCCTATAAAGCAAATGTTCAGCAAAGAATACCAATATTTTGACCTCGGAGATGCTGATGCTTTCAAGAAGCCATATCTCAACGGTGATTACAGCTTCGTAGGTATTATGCCGAAGGAGAAAAATATAATTGATTATGTAAATACTCTCGATGCACAAAAGCTTTTTGAAGGACTTAAGGAATATGCAGATCCTGACAATATTGAACTGACTGTTATGATACCAAAGTTCAAGTACAACTACAGCAAGTCGCTGAAAGACGTGCTTGCTGCAATCGGTATGCCAACAGCTTTTGACAAACAATATGCAGATTTCTCAAAGATAAACGATACATCATTTGATGGAACCCCAAAACTTTATATTGATGATGTACTTCATAAGACAAAGATTGAAGTAACAGAAAAAGGAACAAAGGCTGCTGCTGTAACTTCAGTTATGATGGCAATGTCTACATCTATTCAACTAGAAAAGAAGAAGATACATATTTACCTTGATAAGCCGTTTATATATATGATTGTTGATAAAAACAATGTTCCGCTATTTATAGGTTCAGCTACACAGCTTACAGATAATTGATTTATCCTTTCCTTACCATGCCATCGCCACCATTTGTAAAAAACTATTCATCCGCAGTAACGTTTTACCATATGAGTATGACCTTTGTTCCTTCGACTACTAAGAATCGGTATCGCATCCACAATTCAGACTAGAATTAACTTTTCTTTCAAAGTTAAACTTGTGGCATAGACATTAATATCATTATTTCATGGAAGGTGTGTTTTATGAAAAAACTGACAAAATTCAAACGTATAGTCACAAGAATAATCGTTTTAACACTTGTGCTCAGTTGTGCAGGAGGAGTTATGCCATCAACATTTACCCCCAATGCAGCTGAACTGTATTCAGATAAAGAAAAATACATTTCCTATAATGAAGAAACAGAAATGTATGAATACTCATTTTATGACGCATATGTTTATGATATTGACGCTACTCCAGGTCAAATAATGCTGGACATTATTCCCTCTACAGGCAGCAACTATTATAATTACTACTATCACAAAAAAATACTGATAACCTGGCATTCCTACAACGGTGAAAACGCCGCGCAGTATGACTATGAAAATCAAAAACTTGCAGAAAGCATTCAACCAGAGTCAAGAATAAACATAAAATTCGCAGCCAAAAACAAGTATGATGATCTGTCATACAAAGACGGATATTTAGGATGGGAGTCACATAAGGATTTCTATGTCAGCCAGATAATCTCAATAAGGAACTCCGATGAGCATATCTACGGTGATATCAACGATGACGGAATTATTGATTCCTTTGATGTTGTAACATATCAAAAGTATATTACTGATAATCTGCAATACAAACTCGATGAAACGCAATTTCTCAATGCAGATATTGATTTGGACACCGAGATTACCAATGAAGACTGCCGTCAGGTCATAGACTTCACCCTCGGAAGCTCAAAAGGATTCAACGGAGCCACGAATATAGGAAGCATAAGAATTGACAACACTGTATCTCAAGCGATGTCACTTGGTGTAAAAAACGACATTGATTTTGCAACAGCAGAGATAAAATTCGGTGTTGATGTGCTGAAAAAATGCTATGATCCCGAAAAAAACAATACAGAAAACATCCTTATTTCTCCACTTTCCATTTCCTCTGCTCTTGCTATGACCGCAAACGGCGCCGACGGCGATACTTATGAAGAAATGGAAAAAACTCTGGGCAACGGTCTTACTCTTGAACAAATCAACGAATATATGGCATATTTTATCAGTCATCTGCCTGATAAGGATAAGGAAAAAGTTTATCTTGCTGATTCTGTCTGGTTCAAGAATGATCCAACATTGAAGATATACTATGAATTTCTCGAAAAGAATCGTAAATTCTACAACGCTGAGATATACAAGAGCCAGTTTGATGAAACTATAATTAAAGACGTTAACAACTGGGTAAACAAGAATACAAAAGGTAAGATACCTAGACTCATTGATAGTTTTAATATTCGAAGTAATACAGCTATGATGCTTCTGAACACCCTGTATTTTGAATCAGAATGGCAGGAACCTTATATCGATACAATAGACGGTACATTTACTGATCTCAATGGTCAGAAGCATCTCATTAAGGAAATGCACAGTGAAGAATACCAGTACTTCGACCTTGGTAATGCAGATGCTTTCAAAAAGCCGTATCTAAACGGTGATTACAGTTTCGTCGGAATACTCCCGCACGAGGATGTTACTTTCAACGAATATGTAGCAAACCTTGACGGAAAAGAGCTTGCTGATGGCTTAAGGGAATATGCTGATCCCGAAACAATCAGACTATGTGTAATGATACCAAAGTTCAAGTATAATTATCAAAAATCATTGAAGGATATACTTACTAAAATTGGTATGGAAAAAGCTTTTGATCCCGACAATGCTGATTTCTCTAATATCAACGATTTATCCGTCGAAGGTGCACTTCCACTTTACATTGACGACGTTCTTCACAAAACTAAAATTGAAGTCACAGAAAAGGGGACAAAAGCATCTGCTGCAACAGCGGTAATAATGGGTATGGGCGCGGCTCCACCCGAAGAAAAAAAGACTATAGTAATAAACTTAGACAGACCTTTTATATATATGATCGTTGACAAAAACAACGTTCCTTTATTCATAGGTGCTGCTACTCAGCTTTCAGAGAACTGATTATTACTTATTGCTAAAAAGGCATAAACCACGTTTTTCGTCTTTTTTATTTGAAATGTATTGATAAATTATAAGGTATTATATCTTCGTTTTCATGTTAATATCATTTAGCAATAATAAAGGAACGCAGGAGTATGATTGATATCAATCTGATATAATCATACTCCTTTATTTCATATAACAAGAACTATTCCTTTTTATTATTTGTTACACTTAACAAATAATTAGCGTTATTATAAGTAAAGGCAGATTTGTATTTACAAGAATTATGTATGTCATTCAAAATACAAAACGAACATAAGCATTATTTTTATGTTTTTGTATTGCAGTGTAAAATACATATCTGCATAATAAAACATTATTGGATATGAGTATGATGTTTGAGGTGTGAGTCTCTTTCGTAGCAGAGCTCTATGAATTAATATGGGAGGTGAGATATATACACCTACGGCAGACATTTTTCTACATTATAGGTTAAATCGAAGAGAAATTAGACTATATCGGAAAAACTATTAAAGTACCAAAGGAGTAATGATAATGAAATTAACGAGAAAGTTTTCAACTATTTTGATTACTGCATCAGTCGCCGTATCAGCAATGCAGATGTCGGCTTCGGCAAAAGAACTTGACGCAGACAAGACCTATAAGGTCATGATTATCAATTTTGATCCTGTCTTTGACGTAAATGGTCAGGAAGTTAAAATGCACGACCTTATGGAAGCTATTGATGTTGAGAATAAGTTCTTCCAGAAATGGAACAATCCATATGAACTTGCAGACAGATTTGCGAACGCTATGTCTGAGGTCAGCTACGGTAATGTAAATTATACTGTTGCCGAAAAGATTGAACTGAACGAGTTCCCGGTGAATAAAGATGGTAATGCTTATACTTCAGATGAATACTACAACACTTTAGTGGAAGCATGCAACGCAACCGACGGCAGATACTGGGAATACAAAGGATGGAAAGATTCAGGCTTTTCTTTCGATTATGAAAACTATTTCAGCAAGTATAAAGTTTATGAAAAAGTAAACAGCGGTGAAATAGACGAAGTATGGTTCTTTGGCGGACCTATGATGGGCGTTACTCTTTATGAGACAATGATGACCGGAAAAGATGCATTCTGGGTAAACGGTGAAGCAATTGTTAAAGAGGATTGCAGGAATTTCATTGCATATGGTTTCAACTATGAACGTGAACTTGGTGAAATGATGGAGGACGCAGGACACCGCACTGAATCCATAATGAACAATATTTTCGGTGATCCTGATTACTCAAAGGATTATTCGGAGTATAATGATTGGGAGAAATTCACCGCTTACGACCTTGTATCAAAGGGGAATTCAGGTGTAGGAAATGTGCATTTTGCTCCAAACAGCAAATCTGATTACGACTGGGGCAACATTGACAATGTTCCGTCTTACTGCGATAATTGGTACAATTATCCTGATATTTCAGGAGTTCAAAAAATCGTTAACTGCTCCGAATGGGGATACGGTGATACAGAAAAACATCACAGATGGTGGTTCAGACATTTACCTCATGCGGATGGTATCAATGAACAAACAGGCAAGTTTAACAACTGGTGGAAATACTTCTCTCTTGAATATCTCAACGATAAAACTGTTGAAGTTCAGGATATAACCAAATGCACATTCAGCAGCATTCCAGATGTAACATATACCGGAAGCGCTGCCGAACCTTCCGTAACTGTAACAGATGGAGATAAGGTTCTGACACTGAACGAAGATTATACTGTCAGCTATGAGAATAATGTCGACATAGGTACAGCATCTGCCGTGATAAGGGGAATAAACGATTATGAAGGAACATATGTCATAAACTTTGAAATAGTTCCTGCAAATGAGCCTATAATTGAAGAGCCAACGTCTCCTCAAAATATTATTATGAACCTTATCATGAAGCTTTTACGTCTAATCTTTGTATATTTATAATCTTTTTCATAGGGCGTTCTTTTTTACTTTTTGATTTTGTAATTAATCCTTTTTCAATTTATATATTGCTTATCACAGACAGGCAGAATCTTTGATTTAAAAGTTTCTGCCTGTTTTTTTATACTCAATGATTTGATTATAGAGCATTATTTCCTTTTGTATCAGATAATCAATTAACGCTAATCTTTGTTATTACGATTTATTGTAATTCATCATGCTTGTTGTTGTTTTTTCTTCTGAGATTTGGCATCGCATGTTTTACTAGAATTAGCTGATATAAACAGCTTTATAGTGTTGCACTTTCCGAAAGATTTGCGTTATTATAATTGAGAACAAATTTGCTAATAAATTAGAAAAGGATGACTTTATGACTGACGAAAAGATATTAACTCTTATGCGTGAAGCTCCATCAAACGGGCAACAAGCACTTTTTGAAAAGTATTATAACTATGTATTTTCAATAGTCAGCAGAATAATAAAAGGATTCGGAAGCCATAACGATTCAGAGGAATGCGTTATAGATATTTTCGCTTCCATTATGATGAAGATGCATCCTGATGATAATATATCACTGAAGTCATATATAGGAACAGTGGCCAGAAACACAGCGATAAGCATGAGAAGATCTCTTGCATCAAAGAACAACTCGTGCATATCTTACGATGATGAAACTATTGCTGAAATAGCAGGCGATGAGAATATCGAAGAAAACACTGATACTTCCGTGCTTGCCGAACAGCTGCTCAGTAAGATTGAAAAACTTGGCCCTACTGATTCAGTTATAATTGTTCAGAAATACTATTATAACAAAACATCAGGAGAAATTGCAGAAATGACAGGAATGAGTGCAGCAGCAGTACGTGTCAGATGCGGGCGTGCGATGAATCGACTAAAAAAACTCCTAAATGCTGATGGCATAACGCTTTAAAGGAGGGATATAATGAATACAAGAAAAAAGATCATTAATACCCTACGAAGCGCGGATAAAGCTTCCGTTGAAAGACTTATGGCTGAAGCTGCAAAAAAGAACGAGATATTTACAAAAGTAATTGAGTATACTGAAAAAGGCAATGAATATACTGACATTGCAGTGGGCACAGAACAATATAACAGAAGAATGAGCCTTTTCCATTCAGCTTCGGCAACGGCTGCATCATTACTGCTTGTAGCAGGCGTCTGGGGCGCAGTACACCTTTTAAAGAACAGCAACGGTCTTATTGACCACCATGCAGGTGACAGTAATATGACCATTGACATTACAGACAACAATAATAATGCAACTGCTGAACACACATCGAAAAATACAAAAACAACGACAACACACGTCACATCAGCAAATGAGAACACGACCACTGCAACTGCTATGGCAATGATAACAAGTGACGGTACTACAACGGAAACTGACTCCATAATTACAGAAACAACAACAATAATAATAACGACTTCAACATACGATAATAATGAAGAAGTTATGATTACTGCTGAAGCTCAGCAGCATGAGCAAAAGGAAACTGGTGAACAGCTCCATGAGAGATGTATCAACTCTGTATATAATTATGACAAATTCTCCGCCGATTTTACTGTTAGCCGCGGTTCGGAAAAATATCCTATTCACCTATGCTATGCAGGTAATATAAAGATTAATAATGCAACAATGACAGGTGAAATGTTTCAGAAACGACTTGCTTCAGACGGACATCTTTACTGTGACGAGCGTCATTACTATCTTAACGATAAGTATGTGTATGCAAGCGACAACGGTGAAGGCGGTTTACTTACAAAGATCAATAGTATGAGTAAAAAACTATATACTGGAGATATAGACGACAGGGTTTACTACACCGATTATGCAGGTTTTCATTTCATCCGCAAAAACATAGAGAACGAAAGACGTAAGCCTTATGGAACCGAGCGCCGTAACGAGACTCCTTGGGAAATAACAGATGAAAGATATGAAAATGGCAGAACGATAGCGAGTGTTAAAGGAAGCTATGAAGAAATGTATGACAGAGGCATAAGCCCAGTGCAACATGAAAATTTCACTTTTACAGCTGACATTGACGTTGAAACAGGCGTGTGTCTAGCTTTTGATGTTTACCTGAAAGGCGAGTTGCTGATAGAAAGTTTCAAGGCGACGAATTTCAAATTCAATGACGAAGCTGAAACTCCTTTGACTTCTGAAGAAGTCAAGGCATTTCTTGATGAAAATGGGTATGATATGAATACAATTGATAAGTTCAGTGATTACCAGATAAGTGACATTTATTGAAAGAAGTTTTTCAAAATGAATATAATTAATATCAATTATAAGGCCGATATTCATGATAAGTTTTGTTTCAGTTAATATGTAAATTAAGTCTAATATGAAATTAACCATCAGAAATATAGTAAAAAAACTTACTATAATCTATAAGAAACCATAAGAGAAGTAACTGTTATGTTTGGAATAATAATCTCAGATAACATAATCGTAGGTATGTAACTGGAGCAATAAAATAGTTGATAAATTATAATATGCATTCAACACTTCATATAATTTTTCAAGAATATTATATTTAAGAGCTTTGAAAGCATTAATATTATGACAAGTATATCTCCCTCCATTATACTGTAATTTTCGGGAACTAAGTAACCCCTGACTTGTAAAGAATTAAGTCAGGGGTTATCTTTTTATTCCGCAATATTTGTATGCTTCTATATTACAAAATAGAACCAATAATTATCATAGGAACGATACTGTATAAATGTCTCTCCAACATCATATCAATAATTACACTATCCAATAATTAGATTTAAAAAATGTTTTGTTATATGTTTTGATCTTCTTGGAATATGGCAATTGTTAATCGCAAAAATATTATACAATTATCTTTTATTGATGTCAAATATATCACTATCTTCTCTAAAAAATATTACTGTTTCTACTAGACAAAAGTATATATACCGTTTGTATAACAATGATTTTCTTCTGACTGTTAAAAATAAATAAATCTTCACACAATCATAGTGTATTTCTAACAAATTTGTATTTGTTCACAAATTATTATTGATATTTCAAGTGCGATATGGTAGAATTGTATCATAGAGCAATATACATAAGGTATAGAGCCTTAGAATATTAGCCTTAGAATATTATTAATTTAATAGGAGGTTGTAACTATGAAAAAAACGATTGCGGGCATTCTAGCATTTCTATGTGTGCTGAACCCATTATCCGGTAACTGGCAGCTGTTAGGCGTAGAAAAAAGCTCTATTATAATGGAAGCTTCTGCTGCTGAAATTGTTGTTCCTGAAGAAGGCAAATATGCGAACGACTATAGTTATAAATATGCTGATACAACAATTTATTCATTCTCAGCTAAAATTGACAGCCGTTTTGGAACGTGGAGAATCAAAGACGCTAAAAAAGATATCACATGCGGTATATACAAAATCACAGTAACCAAAGATAAAAAGGAAGTATATTCTGAATATGTTGTAGGTATACAAAAAGCTGATGAAAACGTAATTGATGTGTTCGGCTTATCTGAAGATTTAGTTCCTTCTGATGTAATGAATAAATTAGTAGATTACAATATTGAACTAAATGGAAATAACATACGTTATATTGCACCAAAAGCATTTGCAAATTCGTATTTGAAGACTATTGACCTTGAAGGAATAGAATACATAGACAATTATGTCTTTCAAAACTGCAAATATTTAACATCTGCCGAAATTCCTGATTCAGTTAAGTACATAGGAAAAGGAACATTTTCCGGAAGCGGACTAAAAGCTCTTTCTGTAAACAACGAAATGCCAGTTATACCTGCAGAGTTCTGTAAAGGAACACTTCTTACAAACCTTACCTTCAAACATCCCGAATTAATCCGCACTATAGGCGCTTCTGCATTTGAAAATTCTTCTGTTCCAGCACCGCTTTTCATGTCTGGCTACGGTTATGGAGAAGATAGCAGTAGTTATGAATTATTAGTAGTAGGTGAAAAAGCATATTCAGGATGTAAATCCATAAAAAGTGTTGTTATGCCTGAAAATGTTATATCACTTGGTAAATATTGTTTCAACGAGTGTTCATCAATGACAAATCTGCAATTTAATAATACTATCAAGTTCATCGATGATTATTGTTTTAGTAAATGTACATCATTATCAAACGTAAAGGACATTCCTGAAACAATAGGCGATTCCTATTACACTGACAGCAGCATTCCTGTTGGCATTGGTTTAGGAATAGCAGTATTCCAAGATTGTACTTCTCTTAATACCTGTGAACTTCCTGAGGCACTAACAAAAATACCAGCAAATACTTTCAACGGATGCACAGCATTTGAAACACTATTATTCAATAACGACTCAGGCGGAACTAATATCCAAACAATCGGAGCAAGCGCATTCTCTAAATGTACAAGCCTAGAATCAGCTAAATTCGATAATGTTATTATAATAGAACCTTCTGCTTATTCAGGCTGTACTCAACTCTCAAGTGTCTACTTTCCTTCCGCTATATTTATTGGTGGAACAGAAGACCCAGAAAACCGCGGCACAATTTTAAAAAAAGAGTTAGTACCTGAAGAGTCTTTAATGATAAGTGGTGGTAACACATTCTCAGGCTGTACTGATCTAAATTCAGCTAATATTCCATGTTCAAAATACATTTTCCCAAGTAGCTTCTATAATTGCAAAGCCATGACAACGTTTAATGCCGGCAAATGTGAAATTGTAGGAAATAAAGCACTTGATGGTTGTAGTGCAATCGAGGAAATAACCCTGCTTTCAAAACAATACGGTAATGCAGCACCAACAAAGTCAAATACTAATAACGGATATATTTTCCAGAACTGCAGTTCTGCTAAAAAGATAACAATTGATGCGAATTTCCTTACTGTCTATCCATATAAAACACCAAATGGGTTCTTTAACGGCTGTACCAATCTTGCTGAAATTGTAACAGAGAACGGTAACTTTAAAAAGGTTGCAGTTATTAGTACAAAGACATTCTCAGGCTGTGAAACGCTCAAGGAAATGATTTTTACTGATAAAGAAATCCGTATAGTTGAAAGTGATGCGTTCTCAAACTGCAAATCTCTTACACGCATATCTGAAAACGATGATACCACTCTTAACGCAGAAGATTATCTAGATAATGCTTTCCTCAACTGTCCCAAACTCGTATTCAAAGTCGATGCGACAATTTCAACAATTGGAAAAAATGCATTCAAGAACAGCGGAGTTACAGATGTAAATATTATTGGAATGAAAGACGGAACTGTTGTAATAGGAAACAGCGCGTTTGCTGATTGTTCAAATCTTAAATCTGCAAAAATATCATCAGAAAATGCATCAACATTCTCAATAGGAGATGGTATATTTACAAACTGTACCGCGCTAAAAGATGCAGAATATAAAGGAAAAATAATAACAGCAAGTATGTTCAAGAATTGTCCTCTTCTCCTGTCTGTAACTACAAATGCTAAAAACATCAAAGCAAGTGCATTTGACGGAGATACTCGGCTTAATATTGTTGCTGACATGAGTGATTCATCAAATAGCATTATTGCAGATGAAATAAACGAATACGCTTTCAGAAACTGTAAAGCTCTCAAGGAATTCCCCGCTGATCAGGATACTGTTCTCAAAGGCGCTTCTATTTTTGAAAACTGTACATCTATAACAAAAGCTGAAGTTGGCATGCTAACACCAAGCATATTCTCTGGATGTTCTAATCTCAGCGATGTAAAGTTTAAAATCGACCCAGACAAAAAAGAAAATGAAGGAATTGAAGAACCTGTAATAAAAGAAATTCCAAAGAGCGCATTTGCAAAATGCGAATCACTTAAGAGTATAGATATTGAAACTATGAACAATATCGGAGCTAACGCATTCGACGGCACTGGTCTCACAAGCGTAAAGCTTGACAACACTCAAACCATTGATTCAAGCGCATTTGCTAACTGCGGTGATCTCAAATCAATTGACATTAAAGCATCCAAAATTAATTCTAAGGCTTTCTATAACTGTACATCTCTTACAGACGCTGTATTGAATGTCAGCAATATTGGAAATAATGCATTTGACGGTTGTTCTTCACTCAAAAACGTTAAATTCAACGGCCTGACCACCCTTGGAGCAAGTGCATTTGCTAACTGCAGTGCTCTCGAACAACTTACAATCCATGGCAGCCCAACTATGGGCACTAAGTGTGTTGGATTTGCAAATAACAAACTAAATCAAAAGTTCGTTCTCTTAGGCGATTCAGATTCGACAGTTGAAACTTATGCAAAAGCAAATAAAATAACATTCTATGACGCAGATTCATATGATCCTTCAACAACAACTGCTACAGCAACAACAACTACTACTACCAAAACAACTACTACAACTACGACAACAAAAGCGACTACTACATCTACCCAAACGACTTCTAAGTCTTCAAGCAATGTTACTCCAGGTGATGCTAACTGTGATAAACAAGTCGACTTGTCTGATGCTGTTCTGATAATGCAATCTCTTGCAAATCCGGACAAATATGGAGTTAAAGGCACTGACAGCAAGCATATCTCAGCTCAGGGATTAGAAAATGCAGATGTCTTCGAAAGAGGCACTGGAGTAACAACCTCTGATGCACTTGAAATACAGAAATATCTGCTTAACATTGTCAAAAATCTTTCATGAGAATTTAAACATCAATTTGATAGGAAGCCAATCATAAATTGATTAGCAAATCTCCCAGTTTATTAGCCAAGTGATCTTTCATCACAAGATTCTAACAGAAATGCACGCGAAGCTCTCACTTCACACGGCATGTCATATTCCAGATTTAGTTTCAAATCGAGAGCCCAATTTGCATGCAAATTGGGCTCTCTTCGATATCTCATAAAATCCTATCTTCAACTATATTTTATGTTCTATGAAACACTTGATCTTTGTGCATACCAAAGATAATCTTATCGTTGCCAGAAAGCATTACATATTAGTTTTACCAAACTACTGATGAGCACGTATATAACAGTTTCTTTCAATTTGTCGCAACAAAAGCTTTGTTGATAAATGGAATCCGCAATATTATATATCAAAAGCTCCGACTATCACATGATATCGGAGCTTTTGACTGTAATTTCAATGACTCATTTGAAATCATTCTTTAGTTTTCCACCTTGGCACCGCCCCATTCAACAACTGTAAAGCCCTTCCTTTCAAAGGTTTCAAGCTGCTGTGGTTCAATATCAATTGCCTTTTCAAGCGGGACATATGCCATGAATATGCGGAGCATACTGTCAGGTGACGGTGTAATATCAAGCTTCGCAGTTTCCGTATAAAGGTCTCCCTGGAAAGTAATGAGATTATATGCATTATGTTCCATTTGTGGCAGCCAGTAAACGATAAACTCATTCATTTCCTCTTCCGTCATTCCCATATATGTAAGTTTTTCCTTGAGGAAGCTCTCGGTCTCACTGCCCGCAACACAAAATCCCTTTGAATAATCAAATCTTGTACGTGCGTTAACACTTTCCCAGAAAAGATACTTATGATGTGTACCGTCAGATTTATTAAGAAGCGAACCATCTGGATATGCTGTCACATCCCAACCATCATTATATTTTGGGTATGTTGTGTAGAGATCCGAGGTAGTCAACTCAAGCTCAACATGAACATCAGTCTCCTTTTCAGGATAAAGGTAAATTACAGGTTTTCCCCACTGTCCTCCTGAGAAAACAGATTCAACCGCATCATTTATGCTGACCCAGCCATGCTGACCATTGTATTCAGTAAAGAACCATGTATTATCATTAAACTGATATCCAAGTTCTGTTAGCTGTGTTCCGACAGGAAGCGAAACAACAGCGTCATAGCTTTTATCAGGGCCAAGATACAATTTCACTCCTGATCCCACAACATTATATACCATTCCGAAATTCCAGCCAGTATCAGGCTCAATATAGTCCTTTACAGTCGCCTTGGAAATTTCTTTTCTCATAAGGCAGAGATCATATATATCCCAGATTCCGTCACCATTAAGATCATAATCGGTACCAGCTGGAATATCAACACTTTGTCCGAGAACAAAACTACTCAACTTCTGAAGATCATCTTCTTCATAAACAACGCTGCCTGTTTTCTTTAGATTTACCGAATTTATAACAGCTGAGCCTTCATTACCATATACCTCCAGTGTAAAAAAGGCATCACATATGTTATAGGTATTAAGTCCAAGTTTTTTCAGCTTTCTTATTATATCGGTTGCATCAATAGAACCTGCATAGTGTTTTTCAGTCTCCAAAGCATTCTCGGACTGGTCCTGCCGTTTAAGAAGAACATTCCAATAATTATTCTCCTTTACTTGGGGGAAAATGAGAATTACATCATATTTTATGCCATTTGATTCAATAGCACCGACCTCCAAAGGCTCTTGGTATTCTATCTTTTTTCCTGTCAGTTCTCCGTTCCAATTATCAGCAATAAAAATCTCACAACCACTGTAATCGTCATTATTCTCTGGACTTAACACTGCATCTGCATTATTGCAAATTATTCTGGCACCTAAGCCCCAATAAGCGTTTTTATTTAATGCAGTGACGTCGCCCATATCGATATTGTAGTCGATTATCAGGCTTTCATTATTTTTAATGCCATAATTTCCGTTTTCGTCATTTATATCTTTCAGTCCTATATAGAAATCACGAGGATATTCGTAATCATTTGACGAGAATGCAGATGGCTTTTCTTTCTCCCAGTCACAGTTTATTTCCTCGCCTGCATATCCTTTCATAGTCATGTTGTTGCCATTCTTGCCATAATAAAGACCGTCTATATAAATGTCATAACTGAAAACATCAATATCAAATCTTCTCGTCGCTCTTTCAAACTCTCCGTCATCCGGAATAAATTCAGACAGAGTTACTTCATTCTTAACAAGCTCTGCACTTCCTTTTGAAACATCGCCGTTTATCTGAGCTGTCAAAACCTCTGGACAGCCGAGAGGATCGCCCATACCGTACACATATTCCATATATGGCGCCATGTCATGCTTTGCAGTAACTGTTCCTTTTTTTCCGTTTACTTCTGCGTCCTTGCTTATAAAATAATACTTTTTCGTTGAGCTCATCTTTCCAGAGCCAATCATGCCTATTGAACCGTCATAAACAACATATTCAACACCCTCTGCACTGAACTCACCTATTATTTCAGCCCATTCAGATGGCAACCAATTCTCGCTGCAGGCATCTACAATATAAAATTCGGTAGAAATAAAACTCAAAGGAAGTTCGAGACTTGACATTTTTGCTGCCGCACTGACTGCAAAGGCTCCATCAACGTCGAAATTCATGGTATATTCTATTGAAGAACCTGAAACGGCCTTGTAGGACTGTCCTTTTTCGAACTGCTTTCCGCGTTCGAAATACTCTTCTCTGTTATTTTGGTTCTCTCTTGAATCCCATTCAGCTTTGAAGAGTGACGGTGCAATGACCTCCATCCGATCATCAGGAAATCTGCCCATGACGCCATAATAATAGCCTGTACGTTCTCCGTAATCATAATCGTTAAGGATAATCGGAGTTTCTTCGTCATCGTACTCGTCTTGAGCTATCTCTGGCATGTTCTCTATACTTATATCGTTTATATAGATAATTGCCTCGCCCTTAGAATACGAGCTTTCAAGAAACAGACCTATGTCAGTTATCTCTCCGAGATCATAGCCTGCTGCAGCAATAGCATTCAGCTTATCATTAATATTTATTCGCCTATAATCCTCAATATCATTGTTTACAGACATTGGTTCATCTCTTCGGCAAAGGAATGTATTTCCTTTCTCATTTTTACGCACATAAATACTATATCCCACATTAATAGATTCCCCATCCGTATTACCGAAGATATTGTAGTCGTTCAACACCTCTTTTGATGAAAGCGTTCCTATCTTATTGTACCCGTCTTGTTTTTCTGTTATGCTTTTAGCGTCAGGTGATGAGTCTATTTCAAGAATATCAAAAACGTCACCCTTTGAATTATGGAGCCTAATTCCAAATCTCACATAACCTTTCTTACTGTCACTGAAATTCTCCATATCAATTCTTTTCCAGTATTTGAAGCTGATTTCTCCAAGCTTTGAATACTCTATAGGCGCAGCAAATTTAAGTGCTCTTGCTGCTGAAAAATCTTCATCGTTATCCCATTTACAGCTGTAATTGCCGCCTGGCATAACTCTGAAATCAGGCTGACTTTCCTTATCATTGTTTGCTATTTCAAAGTAGTAGCCCTTGTCGATACCGCTGCAATCATGGTCGATAATGATATCTGCATTGACCACCTGAAGCGGCATGCTTGCAGTACACAATGCCGCTGAAATAATAGCGGATAAAAAGCCTTTTGTGTGTTTCCTCATATTGATTCCTCCCATGCACCCTTAACGGATACCCATAATATTATACAAATTATACACAATTTGTGAAATAAAATCAAGTATTATATTGCGGTATTTTCAGTTTGAAATATAATACTCCTAAATCCTTCAAATCAACTGTTTTAGATTATAAATTGTAAAAAATGCGCCTCTTTATCAGGTTGAAAAAGCAACTCAAAAGATTGAAAAATACTACGACCTATGATATAATTGTCTATGCAGCAATCATTTTGATACAATGACAGTTTTGTGACACTTTACTTACATAATCATGAGGATTATCCTTTTTGAAAATGTTATTATTTAAACAGACCGGTAAAGGTCAAAAAACATTTTCAAAGGAGGTTTTCTTATGAAAACTATGCTTATCAAATCATCCATTTTGGCTTTCCTGGCAGCTGCTCTGCCTGCCCATTTCGGAACTGCTTCAACAACAAACAGTTATGAAGCAGACGAGGATTGCAACTACTACACAGCTTGCTACGACGATGGCGAAGAAAGCGAATACTCAACTACGTACACAAGTACCTGCACTATCGATGATAATGACAACCTCACAGTGACTTTTATTGATTCTAACGGAGAAGAGCATACTTTCGATTATCCATGCAACGGTGATATCAACGAGCTTATCAGCACAGTTGACGGAGATATCACCATAAAGATCGAAGCTGATGAAAACTGTAACAATTGCGTATACGTCTGTTCAGAATATGTCATAGATGACGACAATGAAGATATTGAAAGCACTACCTCATACACATTTTATGAATCTGACGATACAGAATTTACTACTGCCGAGTAATATAAGTTCAGCCGCTGCCTGCCTGTAAAAAACAGGCAGGTATTCGGCATTTGGAGGCATTTATGAAAAAGCTGATCTATGCAGCAGATGATGAAAAAGACATTCTTGAAGTAATAAAAGGATTTCTCGAAAATTCAGGTTTTGAGGTGCGTACCTTCGATACAGGCGACGCCCTTTACAAAGCATTTCTAGAAGTTCCCTGCGACCTAGTCGTACTTGATATAATGATGCCCGGAAACGACGGATTGACTATCTGTAAGGAGCTACGCAGAATATCCGATGTGCCCATAGTCATACTTACCGCAAAAGAGAGTGAGACCGATCATATGCGTGGTTTTATGCTTGGCGGCGATGATTACCTTATAAAGCCATTCTCACCTTCGCTGCTTGTAGTCAGGATACAAGCATTGCTCAGGCGCGTTGAGATGAGTAATCCCTCTCATTCATCGCTGACTTTCGGTGATATCACTTACTCTGAAGATGTGCATGATGCACTGTGTAACGGAAAAAGTATTGGTCTCACTATGACAGAATTTTCACTTCTCGGCTGTCTTATGAAAAATGCAGGAACAGCTGTTTCAAGAAATGAGCTTCTTGATAATGTATGGGGTATAGATAATAACGATATAGAGACAAGGGTAACCGATGAGACAGTTCGCCGAATAAGAAGAAAAATGCGCAACGCAGAAAGTCATGTCAAAATCACAGCTATATGGGGATACGGATATAAACTGGAGGTTGACGATGAATAAAGTTCGTTATCGCATAGCGTTTCTCGCAGGTAGTTCTGTCATTATTACAATCCTTATCGTCATGTTTATATTCAATATCACTATAAAACACAAGACCGAACGAGACGCATACAACGCCCTTAACAGTCAGAGAGCATCAGCAAATAGTATTTCCTCTATATACATTCCAGAAACAATTATAATTCCTCAAGAAGATGAAGGCCAAAAGATACTGCCAGTTTTCTGCTCGCCTAAAGAAAAATCTATACTGAACTGGTACAATTCAAATGAATGCAAAGATATTTCAAAAGCTATTATCGACGGCAACACGTATTATATTCTGAAGATAGAAGACTATGACCCCGACGAAGATTTAGCCTATATTGGCAGTTATACAGTGACCGATAATGTAACAAATGACGATAATAATGTTGAAGTAAGCTTAGAATACAGCGGCAAAATCGGCAGTGTTATCTCATATGTCGACGTTACAGGTGAAATAAAGATGATAGGACAGATTGACTTTTTCTTTATACTAACTGCCTTGCTGATAGGTACACTCAGTACTATTTCGGGCTATTATATCGGACGCAAGCTTGAACAGAACCAGCTTGCTCAGAAACAATTCTTCGAGAACACCTCTCATGAGCTTAAAACTCCACTTACAGCCATACAGGGATATGCCGAGGGTATAGAAAAGGGAGTAATAACAGACTTGCCAAGAACAGGACAGGTCATCACAGCTCAGACTTCAAAAATGAGTCACATGATAGAGGAAATACTGTGTCTTGCAAGGATAGAAAGTGGCTCTGTACAGTTAGAAAAAGAGCCTGTTAACATTGACGAACTTATACAGAACTGCCTCATGCCATTTGAAGGTACAGTACAAAATAAAGGTTTAGACATAAAACTTGAACTTTCGGAAGTTAAGGTCAATGCAGACGCCGACAAGCTAGAACATTCTGTTTCAAATCTGCTTTTAAATGCCATAAAATATGCAAAAACACAGATTAAAATAACCTGTGATTGTAAAAACATATGTATCTCCAACGACTGTGCTCCCATGTCCGAAGATACACTTAAGCACATCTTTGACCGTTTCTACACAGGTCGCGATGGAAATACAGGCATAGGTCTGTCACTTGCAAAGGAAATTATTGAGCTTCACGGATGGCGTATTCACGCCAAACGCATCACTAACGGAATTAAATTTACTGTTGAACTTGAATGATTAATTATATTGAAATCGAAGATAAAAATCCCTCCAGTCTAACTGAAAAATTTCAAATCATAAAAACAGCCACAGGAATTCCCATGGCTGTTTTATTCTTATAGGTAATTTTTAATTAAATGCTTTGAGCTTACTTGATAAGACCCATGCCCCAGATAGTGAAGCTGCCGCTTCCTGTAATGGAAACATCAAGTTCTCCAGTTGTATCCTGATAGTAACCAAGCTCTGCGTCAGGACCGCCCCATGTGTACTGCTTGTTGCCGTTGACCTTTGTGGTCTTGCCGTTTACAGTTACATTGATGCTGCCCATACCGTTGCTGTTTGCCTTGAATACAATGATGAGTCCCTTGCCTGTGGTCTTGAATGTCATCGGACTTCCACCGTTGAGGTTGTATGAGTAGTTCAGCGACTTGCTTCCATTATATCCTGATCCTGCGCTCCATGAACCTGCATTGAAGTTTGTAAGATCCTTAGGATTTACGTTTACGCAGTCTGCATACTCCATACCGTATACTGCCTTTGTCGGGAGCTCATATGAAGCCGAGAGATTCTCGCTCTTCATTGCCTGACGGAAGTAATATGCGAGACAGTCTGCGAGGAGCTGTCCGCCCTTC